>ERZ791825.12-NODE-12-length-294876-cov-30.332480_pt1 | contig 294876 bp, 273 predicted proteins | sample MGYA00510298_ERZ791825 | MGnify/ENA primary metagenome ERZ791825 (study PRJEB30046, sample SAMN00792010) | human gut metagenome | study: EMG produced TPA metagenomics assembly of the A metagenome-wide association study of gut microbiota in type 2... | reverse complement strand
GACAAGCCCATTGGCAGAATTAAGTATGCACTAAATTAATTCCGCCAACAGGTAATCAAGTGGTCTTTTAATGATAGAAGATACTCTCTTTCCTATACCGCTACTTTTCCGGCAATATGCGGGTGAGGATTGTAATTGACCAATTCAAAATCCTCATACTTGAAATCGAATATGTTCTTTACATCCGGATTTATTTTCATTTGCGGAAGTGTCCGCGGCTCACGGCTCAGTTGGAGTTTCACTTGTTCCAAGTGGTTCAGATAGATATGTGCATCTCCCAAGGTATGTACAAAATCCCCGGCTTTCAATCCCGTAACTTGGGCTACCATTTGTAAGAGCAATGCATACGATGCGATATTGAAAGGTACTCCCAGAAAAATATCCGCGCTGCGTTGGTAAAGTTGCAGACTGAGTCGTCCGTTGGCTACATAAAACTGAAAGAATGCATGGCAAGGCGGCAGATTCATGTTGTCCAAATCGCCGACGTTCCAGGCACTCACTATGATACGGCGTGAATCGGGGTTGTGCTTGATTGTTTCCACCGCTTCACTGATTTGGTCGATGGTTCCGCCTTTGTAATCCGGCCACGAACGCCATTGGTAACCGTAGATATGCCCCAAATCTCCATTCTCATCGGCCCATTCATTCCAGATGCGTACCCCGTTCTCTTGCAGGTATTTTACGTTTGTATCGCCTTTCAGGAACCAGAGCAGTTCGTGGATGATGGATTTCAAATGAAGTTTCTTGGTAGTCAGACAAGGGAAGCCCTCGTCCATATTGAAACGCATCTGGTGTCCGAATACGCTGATTGTACCGGTTCCGGTGCGGTCGCTTTTTTCTATGCCTTCAGTCAGTACACGGTTGAGTAAGTCTAAATATTGTTTCATGGAGTTACTTATTAAAAGCCTTGCCAAAGGTAGGCAAAGTTCTCGGTATATTGAAAATTTGCGCTATAAGATTTACAGGAAAGGAGTCAGCAGATTTCCTACCCAGCCGAGAAACTTTTTCCAGCCGGAGCGCTTTTTCCACATCTCGGGCGTGAGTAAGGTACTGTTCTTTTTGTCTCTCTCGAACATGCTGTTCAACTGGTTCGTTGTTGAAGGGTCGAAGATGAAAGCATTGGTCTCATAATCGTAGCGCAAGCTGCGGCTGTTGAGGTTTGCAGTGCCTACCGTACAGAAAGTGCTGTCTACCATCATTACTTTGGAATGGTGAAATCCGTCCTTGAACAAGTAAATTTTGGCTCCCCGTTTCATCAATTTATGTGCGATATAAAAAGAGGCTTCGGGCGTAAAGGGAATATCCGATACAGCCGGTATCATAATCTCCACTTCCGTACCTTTCTTTAACGCTTTCTTGATAGCCTTACGGATGGATTTCGTCGGAACGAAGTAGGGGTTTACTATCTGGATATTTTTTTGAGCGGCTTCTATCGAAACGGCATAGGCATGGCTGATAGACCGGGGTGTTTCCCGCGGGGTGCGGTCTACTATTGCAATCTCCTCGGCTATACTGTCCGGAAATTGGGGCAGGTTGGGGAAGTATGCCGGACCGCCGATGTGTTGTCCGGTTTCCCTGTTCCACATAGTCAGGAAGATACCTTGCAGGTAACGTACGGCATCCCCTTCTATGTGCATGTGTATGTCGTGCCATTTACCGATTTTAGGCAAGCCGTTGATGTAATAGTCGGCAATATTCATCCCGCCCGTATAGCCGATTTTTCCGTCGATAACCACTATCTTCCGGTGGTCGCGGTGCATGGCATGGTTGATATAGGGAAAGGTGATGGGGTCGAACTTGACGAGTTCGATGCCGCGTGCCTTTATCGCCTGCAAATGATGTTTTTTCAACGGCTGGTTATTGGACCAGTTGCCGAACGCATCGAACATGGCACGTACCTCTACACCTTCTTTTACCTTTTCTGCCAGTAAATCGAAAAGGGCATTGGCGATGGAGTCGTTACGGAAATTGAAATATTCCAGATGAATGTGGTGCCGGGCATGGCGGATAGTTTCGAATAAATCAATAAACTTTTCACGACCGGTCATCAATAGTTCGACTTTATTGTTGTAAGTCAGCGGTATTTCCATATCTTGCATGTAGTTCATTACAAGAGAATCGCTGGTACTTTGCGCTCGGACGCTTCCAATAAAAAATGTAAATAATATGATGAATGAAATCTGTCTCAAAACTTTATAAGTTTATTTAGTTTTATGAGTTCGCAAATATACAATATATCATTGAGATATGTTCATTTGTTTATAAAAAAATCAACCCTTACCTTTTATTAACAAGGTAGGGGTTGATTGTATTGTTCTGTAAGGAAGTTTATTTATTCTATGAGGAAATTACCGTTTGCGATTTCCAAAGCGTTTAAGCCAATGAACATATTTTGCGATAGAGCAGGAAGAGTAATACTATGCCTGCAACCAATAAAGATTTGGGATCAAGTTCGGTGACTCCGTTTTGAGCAGCGGCGGTGAGTGTTTCACGAAGTGTACCCAATACCTGTTGCAATCCGTCGAAAACAAAGAACAGCACTAATGCCAGCGTGAAACAGAACGTAACCCATACTTGTGAAATCCGTCGGGTACGGTCGGGCAAATGGCGCATCACACGGCGGGTGAAGCCATTGTCGGGTATTTCCTGCCGGTTTTCGGCAAAGAAATCAATCAGGAGTTTATCATTGTTTTCCGTCATAACCATTTTGTTTTAAGTAGGTAGCCATTTTTTCTTTGGCCCGCGACAGGTGGCTTTTTACTGTTCCTGTCGGGTAGCCGGTAATGTCTGCAATCTTTTCTATACTTTGGTCTTCCATATAAAAAAGAGTGATACAGGTCCGTTCCGTTTCTTTCAGCATATTCAGCGCACGGTAAATGTCCATGTGCCGCCCTATGTCGTTTTGCTGCGTACTGTATTGAGCGTCTACCCGGAGTGTTTCCAGACTGTCGGTCTCCTTACGGGTGCGAAGATAATCATAAAATACATTATAAGCAATACGGTAGAGCCAGGTGGAGAAACTGGATAGGTTTTTGAATGAGGAGAGATTGGTGTATGCTTTAATGAATGTATCTTGCGCCAGGTCATCGCTCAATTCGCTGTCGCCACAAGTCAGGTGCAGAAAAAAACGCCGTACGGACGACTGATACTTTCCTACTAACCGGTCGAAGGCCCTGGTGTTGCGAAACACCACGACCTGTGCGACTAACGATATATCATTGAGCTGACTCATTTTTCTGCATTCTTTTCCGGAAAGACGGTTCTTGCATTATCGGATTTATCGTTGCTTTTAGGGGCTCTGTCTTGCTGCGTATAGTAGATGACGAGCTGTCCGAAGCCTGTGAACATGACAAGCAGGCCTATGCAGCCAAGTCCGAATTCTTCGGTAATGGCCCAGAGGAATATGAACAGCCCGATACCGACGAACACATTCTTGATTCCTTTACTGCGGATATCTGTCGAATCGGCTTCTTTAAACAGATTTTCCGGCAGCGGTTGTCCGCTGGCTAATGCTTGTTCCACCAGGCGGTATTTGGCCTTCCGGTTTTTATAGCGGAAGAAGAATATGATGAATACGATGATTAAAGGAAAGCCGAAAACGAACACAATAGCTGTAATCGCAATGACTGCGTCTCTCGTGGCATGTCCGATATTCCAGCCGAAATCGTAAGCACTGCTATGATGCTTGTAATCATTGTCACTTTCTGAGTTACTGTTTGAACTGTTTTCGTAAGTCATGATGCTAAGGGTGTCCGTGACGGCTTTTCCGTCAATCACGGTATCCTTCAATTCTATGACTCTTTGTTTGTTTCCCAGACTGTCATTCTCCGTAATGGTCCGGTTCTTTCCTTGTGCCAATGTGCAAAGCATTAAGGCGGTTGTCAGTGCGAAGATAATGCGTTTCATAATCATGCTGTTTTTTGTTTTTATAGGTTTCTTTGTGTGTTAGACGTACCCATTTGCTTGGAAAGTTGCAAAGAGACGACATTTTTTTTAGAAAAGCTATTATCGACCGCAAAATATTTATACTACCTTTGCGTATTTAAAAAGTAAAACCTATGGAACTACCCGTTTCTTTTGCAGACTATACCCGCACTCTTTTGGGAGATGAGGATTATAAGGAATTAGTGACTTCTCTGGAGTCGGAGCAATCCGTCAGCATCCGGTTGAATCCGCTGAAACCTTTTGCTTTCCGCTCCGGAGAACATGCCGTTCCCTGGTGTACTTCCGGTTTTTACCTGGAAGAACGCCCGACATTTACTTTTGATCCCTTGTTCCATGCGGGCTGTTATTATGTGCAGGAAGCTTCATCCATGTTTGTTGAACAGGCTCTGAAGCAGTATATGGGTGAGAAACCGGTAGTGATGCTCGACCTTTGCGCCGCTCCGGGCGGTAAGTCGACGCATATCCGAAGCATTCTTCCCGACAATAGTCTGCTGATAGCCAATGAGGTTATCCGCAACCGCTCTCAGATACTTGCCGAGAATCTGACCAAGTGGGGGCATCCCGATGTGGTGGTTACCAATAGCGATCCGTCGGACTTTACACCGCTGGAAGATTTCTTCGACGTGATATTGACGGACGTGCCCTGCTCCGGTGAGGGTATGTTCCGCAAAGACCCTATTGCCATAAGCGAGTGGAGCCCGGAGAATGTGGAAATCTGCCGGCAGCGGCAGCGGAGAATCATAGCGGATATCTGGCCTTGTCTGAAACCGGGCGGCATACTGATATATAGCACTTGTACTTATAACACAAAGGAAAATGAAGAAAACATCCGTTGGATAAGGGATGAATTCGGTGCAGAGGTACTTCCGCTCGATGTTGCGGAAGAGTGGAATATAACGGGTAACTTGTTGCAGGGAGAATCCTTTCCCGTTTATCGTTTCCTGCCTCATAAGACGCAGGGAGAGGGCTTCTTTCTGGCAGTTCTCCGGAAGCCGGGCATGAGCGTTCGAAACTCCGGGGATAAGCAACTCATTTCCCTGGCAATTGCTCCTGAAACTCCAGGGCTCAGAGCAGAAAAGTCCAGGGAAAAGGGACGTAAAGTCCAGGGAAAAGGGAAGCAAACTCCGGGACTTTCCAAAGAGCAGCTTGCGATATTGCAGAAGTGGATTTTTACTGCGGATAAGTATGAGTTTATCCAGAAAGGCGGCAATGTCAGCGCTTTCCCAAAATGTTATCTTCCGGAACTGTCTGCATTGCAGTCGTCCTTACGTATTGTACAGGCTGGATTGGAGATTGCCGGACAGAAAGGCAAGGATTGGATTCCCTGTCATGCCTTGGCTGTGAGCGGGATATTGGTATCGGATGCTTTCCCTTGTGAAGAAATATCGTATGAACAGGCCATTGCCTATTTACGTAAAGAGGCTGTCACCCTTTCGGATGCAGCCCCTCGCGGAGTCGTTTTGCTGACATATAAGCATGTGCCTCTCGGCTTTGTCAAGAATATAGGTAACCGTGCCAATAATCTTTATCCGCAGGAGTGGCGTATCCGTAGCGGCTATTTGCCGGAGACGGTGGTGAAAGTGCATTCTTGACTTGATTCCACCTTCATCACAGTTCGTTCTTATATATCCGCGCCATTGCTTTCTGGTATTGGTTTTCCAGTTGCAGGAGATTTGTTTTGCTTTGGTAAACGACCGAAACTTCGACGAAATACTCTATCATACTGATTTGTCCGCCTACAAGAGCCTGTTTCAGTAAAATCAGGTCCTGCTGTTCCTGAAAGGTCCGTTTGTATTCCTGCATGGAAGCGTCCAGGTTACGGGCTTCTTCGTAGAGCTGCCATAACTCGGAGCTTGCTTTTACTCTTGCATTATCTTTCTGGAAGTCGATGTTCATGGCTTGGGCTTTGGCTATCTTCACTTTTCCTTTATTTGAAAACAGCGGGAAAGAGAAGCCTACGACAACACCGTTCAGCGGATGTCCCGATTCGGTATTGCGACGATAGCCCAACTCCAGTTTCGGCAGCCACCCTTGCTTGCTTGCTGAAATGAACTTGCGGGCTGCAGCGCTTTCGCTGTCGAATGATTGCAGAGAGGGATCGGCGGCAAGCAGTTCGCTGCATACCCGATGGAAATCGGTTGGCAACGGAACCAGGGGATAGTCTGTCAGTCCGAGGGCTTTGGCGGTAGGTACGGCGGGGCCGTCGGGGAAGGGACGCCCGGGAGTAAGCGGCTGGTTGCCGTTCAGTACCAGCAGTTCCTTGATTTTATTGTTCAAGGCAGTACTGTTCATGCGCGATTCGGTACGTACGTTCAACAGTTCCAGATTGATTTTATTTGTTTCCAGGGCATTGGCATCTCCCGTAGCCAGCCGTTTGGCATACATGGCAGCCAGCTCCTCTGCATTCTTCAGCCGTGCATCGAGCAACTCCTGCTGATGTTGCAGCATGATGATGTCCAGACACACTTCTTTGGCTTGCAGCAATATCTGCTGGCGCATGGTTGCCGCCTGTGCATCCAGTGCTCCGGTTTTGAGACGGTTCATCTTTCCTCTTGTTATGTATAAGGTGGGAAAGTCGAAGCTTTGGGAAACCACCATTTCCCCTACGGTTTCATCGCTGTTTTTAGAGTCCCAGAGATGGGCGTATGAGAGGGTGGGATCAGGCAGGTTGTTTTCGGTCCTGCTCTCCAGCTTCTGTGATGAGATAAGTTGTGCATTGGCTTGCAACTCCTTGTTGTTGGCTTCTATCTGGCGAAGCACGGAGTCAATGCCGGTTTCCTGCGCCCTCATCCCCATGCAGGCGAGGATGGTGGCGGTGAATATAAATAGTTGCTTCATATCTTCTGTTATTAAGTTTTTTATTGATCGTTATAACGGGATGGCTGTCCGGTCATTACGGGTGCATCTCTTCTTTCTTTCCGTGCATCATCAGGTAAACAATCGGAATGATGAAACCGTTCAGGAAAGTGGAAGTCAGCAATCCGCCCAGAATAACTTTTGCCATGGGACTTTGTATTTCATTGCCGGGCAGGTCGCCGCTGAGTGCCAACGGAATCAATGCAAGCGCACTGGACAGTGCTGTCATCAGGATAGGATTCAAACGGTCCAGCGAACCGCGTATCACGCTGTCGTACACACCGTATCCCTCTTCCTGCTGCAAGTGGTTGTAATGACTGATGAGCAGCATGCCGTTTCGGGTGGCGATACCGAAGAGCGAGATAAAGCCGATGATAGCCGGAATACTGACTTCGCCCGTTGTGACGAGCAAGGCGAATACACCGCCAATCAGTGCCAAAGGCAGGTTGATAAGGATAATCGCACTTTCCTTTACGCTACGGAACTCATGGTACAGCAGCAGGAATATCACTACGATAGACATGAATGAAGTCAAAGCCAGCGTGCGGCTTGCAGCCTGTTCGCTTTCAAACTGGCCGCCGTATTCGATGTGATAGCCTTCCGGCAGTTTTACCGAGGCGTCCACACGCTCTTGTATGTCGTTTACCACGCTGCGCAGGTCGCGGTCGGCAACGTTGGCGGAGATTACGATTTTCCGTTTCACGTTCTCGCGGCTGATAGTGTTAGGTCCCATTGCCGAGCGTACTTCCGCTACATAGTTCAGCGGTATCTTTTGTCCGTTGCCGGTATCAAGCATCAGGTTACGTATCTTTTCCATCTCATCCCGCAAATCATCCTTTACGCGTACGGTGAGGTCGAAACTTTTTCCTTTCTCATATACCTGGGATACGGTTTCGCCGGCAAGGCATACGTTGACAAACTCCGAAAACTCCGGCAAGGAGATGCCGTATTTGGCAAGTACTTCCCGTTTGGGAGCGATGATAAGCTGCGGACGTTCAATCTGTTGCTCCACGTTCAGGTCGGCAATGCCGGGAATGTCCTGAATGGTATTCTTTATCTCATTGCCCAAAGCGAACATGCGGTTCAAATCGTCGCCGAACAGTTTAATGGCTATATTGGCTTTCGTACCCGACAGCATGGCATCGATACGGTGGCTGATAGGCTGGCCGATTTCCACATTGGCGCCTACAATTGTACCCAGTTTTTCACGTACATCGGCCACCAGCTCGCTGCGCGAACGGTCTTTCAGCTCGAACGGAGCTTCGATTTCCGATACGTTCACGCCTAAGGCATGTTCATCCAGTTCGGCACGTCCCGTCTTGCGGGCTACGGTTTGTATTTCGGGGATGGAAAGCAGTAGTTCTTCGGCACGATGTCCCATCTTGTCGCTCTCTTCCAGTGAAATGCCCGGCAGGGATGATATGTTGATTGTGAACGAACCTTCGTTGAACGGCGGCAGGAACGAGCGTCCCAATGTGAAGAAGCAGGCAAGCGCCACTGCAAACAGACCGATGGTTCCGCCCAATACGCTCTTCTTATGACCCAGCACAAAAGCAAGCGCTGCACCGTACCACTCTTTCATCTTGCGTGCTACGGGCGAATCGCCGGTGGAACGCTTTTCGTCTTTTATCTTTTCTTTGCCCAGCAGGTAGGAACACAATACAGGTGTCACCGTCAGTGCCACAACCGTAGAAGCTGCCAATGCCACGATGAAGGCAATGCCCAAAGGTACAAGCATACGGCCTTCCATGCCGCTCAGGAAAAACAGAGGAACGAAGCTTACCACGATAATGAGCGTGGAGTTCAGGATAGGCATACGCACTTCTTTGGAAGCGTTGAATACGACTTCCAGTATCGGCAGGCGTTCCGCTTCCGGTTTCATCCGGTTTTCCTGCAAGCGTTTGTACACGTTCTCCACATCGACAATGGCGTCGTCCACCAGCGAACCGATGGCGATAGCCATACCGCCGAGGCTCATTGTGTTGATGGTGAATCCCATATAGTGCAACGCCAGCAGCGAAGCTATCAGCGATAAGGGAAGCGTCACCAATGAGATTACGGTAGTCCGTACGTTGGCAAGGAATAGGAACAGTACGATAACAACGAATATACCGCCTTCAAACAGTGATTTCTGTACGTTGCTGATGGAACTTTCTATAAAGCGGCTTTGCCTGAAAATATCGGTGCTGACTTTTACATCGGGCGGTAGGTTCTTCTGTAAGTCCTTGAGGGATGTTTCCAGTTTGTCGGTCAGTTCAAGCGTGCTTGTGGCGGGTTGCTTGGTCACAGTCAGCAGTACGGCGGGCTTGCCGCGTTCGGAAGCCGTACCCAGCTTCGGCAGTTTGGCTCCGATACGTACATCGGCAATGTCTTCCAGCAAAATGGGAGAAGCGGAATACGGAGCATTGGAAGTTGTGGGCTGGACACTGCCGTCCTGCAATTTGACAACAGCCTTTGCCAGTTGCTCCACCCGGTCGGTGGAGATGACACCGCGCACGATGTATTCGTTTCCGTATTCATAAAGCACTCCGCCGTTGGCGTTCAGATTCATTTCACGCGTAACGTTCATCACTTCGGTAAGGGTTACGCCGTAGTGCCGCATCCGTTCCGGGTCGAGTTGAATCTGATACTCTTTGATGTCACCGCCCAGTACGGCAACTTGCGCCACGCCGCCGGTAGAAAGAAGGCGCGGACGGATAGTCCAGTCGGCTATGGTGCGCAGGTCGAGCATGGAAGTCGAGTCGGCGGTAAGTCCTACAATCAGCATCTCGCCTAAGATAGACGATTGCGGGCCAAGCGTAGGCTTGCCTACATTGGAGGGAAGGGACTCGCTGACAACCGCCAGTTTCTCGCTTACAATCTGGCGTGCCAGATAGACATCCGTTTCCCAGTCGAACTCAACCCATACAACGGAAAACCCGTTGGTGGAAGAAGAACGTACCCGGCGTACTCCCGTAGCACCGTTTACAGCCGTTTCAACAGGAAAAGTAACCAACTGTTCCACTTCCTCGGCTGCCATACCGTTGGCTTCGGTCATGATAACCACGGTTGGCGCATTCAGGTCGGGAAACACATCCACTTCCGTGTGCATTGCGGTATACGTACCGCCTATCAGCAGCAGTACCGATGCCACCAGCACCAGTATGCGGTTCTGAAGAGAGAAATGTATTATCTTGTTTAACATGACTGTACTGTTTAGTGTTCGTGGCTATGTGCCGGAATTGCATTGGTAGCGCCTGCAAGTTTCACCTGATAAGCGCCTTGAGTCACCACTTTGTCGCCTGCCTTGACTCCGGAAAGGATTTGTACCCGTTCGCCGTTATCGGCTCCAAGAGTGACCGGTTGTTTCTTGTATCCTTCCTCATCCACTTGCAGGTATACGAAAAAGCTGCCTTGTTCCTCGGTCAGAGCCGTATGGGGGAGTGAAATAACGTTCTCCATAGGCGAGGAGAGCAGGAATATCTCGACAAATGAGCCGGGAATGATATCCCCTTTGTTGTCGAATTCAAAAGTGACGGGCACATAATAACCGTTGTCGCCCGATGCCTTTCCGTAAGAGAGCAGGCGGCCGTTCAGGTCTTTCAGTGTATATACCTTATTGTTGTAGGGAGTGCAGAAGTTGGCGGAACCGATGGTGCGGAGATACGGATAGTATTTTTCCGAAACATCGGCGCGCAGGAACAGTCTGCGGTTTTGAGTGATGCTTACGAGCGGCTGCCCCACGGTTACATAATCGCCTTCCTTTACCAACAGGTTTTTCACGTATCCGCTGATGGGAGAGGTTACCGCCTGTCCTTGGGCCGAATGGTTCTTGGCAACGGCTTCATAGCTGATACGGGTATTCTCATACGTCTGTCGGGCTTGAGCAAAGTCTTTCTCCGAAACGATTTTATTGGGGAGAAGTTCTTTCATCCGTTCATACTCTTTTCGGGCTGTTTCGTAAGCGATGCGCGCTCTTTGTACGGGGTCGCCGTCCGCCATATTCTTGGACGAAAGCACCACGAGGGGAGTACCTTTGCTGACACTCATGCCCTCTATGACTTTTCCGTGAAAAGAAACGACACCTGCCACGGTAGCTACGGCAACGCTTTCGTCGCCTTGTGCGGCCATAACCTGCCCGCTGGTTTTAATCACCTGATTGAAAACGCCCGGTTCGACGGTGCTTACGGCTACTCCGGCAGCCTGCGCTTTGGCCGGGGGCAATATGATTTCGTCGCTATGTGCGGCAACGGCTTCCTCACCGTGGTGGTGTCCGTCGTCATGGTGGTGGCCGGAACCTTCGTTTTCGTGGTCGTGCCCTTCGTGGTCATGTCCCGCATGGGCGTGTTCTTCCGTTTCGTGATTGTGTCCTTCACCGGACTTGCTGTTGCAGGAGCCTAACAGGAATAATCCTATGACTCCCATGAATAGAATTTTCTTCATGATAATTGTTTTTGTCCTTACTTGTTTGGAAATGCAAAATTAGAGAATGGTCGGTGCAACCAGGTTGCATACATTCCTATGCCGGCAGGATAACCGTTTCCGGCAACTATCGGTCAAGCAAGGACGGAAGGGGGCGCACGAAGCCCTGTAGCACATGTGATGAATGTGCCGTGAAGAGATTCCAGGTAGACAAACTCTTGTCTGATGCCCGTTTCCTCGGGCAGCGCCAGGAGTTTGAGAAGCGGTTCGGTAAATAATGTGTTCACCCACACGAAACACGGATGTAGGTTACTGTTGTCCGAGTTGGGTGTCTGTTGGAAGAAATGGGTGGTCATGCATCCGGTGTCGCAGCAGCAATGTTCGCTGCAAGGGCCCTGATGCTGGCAGCACCCGTCGGACGGCAGGTCGTTTTTCATGCAGATTATGCCGTCTTCGTGGTGATGATGGGGAATGACAGGTACTATCAGCATAATCATGCTGATGAAGAACAGAAAGTATGCAATGTACCTTTTCGTTTTCATCCCTCTCTCTTTGATTGGTCGCAAAGATAGAAGTTAATCACTTAACTGCCAAACCCAAGATGCTAAAAAGCCTTGAATAAATCATTTAATCCTTCGCTCATACTGGGATGCGTAAAGATGAAATCCCGCAGAATGCTGTAATGCAAATCATTCTTCATGGCAAGCGATACTAAATTAATGACTTCGGGCGCATCGATACAAAACAGGGTGCAGCCTATTATGCGTCCCGTATGTGCGTTGACAATGGCTTTCATCATGCCGTCTATCTGCTGCAAGGTACGGGCACGCGGTATGGCGGCAGCCGGCAACCGGGACACTTGAAGCGAATAACCGCGTTTTACGGCTTCCTCTTCGGTCATGCCGATATGCGCCAACGGCGGATCTGTAAAAATGACATATGGAACCGGAATCCTGTCATCGGTCTTTCGCTTTTTATTGCCGAACAACCGGTTGGTGATAATGCGGAAATCATCCAGGGATAAATAGTCATACAAGGCTCCGCCTCTTACGTCTCCCATAGCCCATATATGCGGGGCGGTGGTCTGAAGATGTTCATTGACGATGACAGCTCCCCGGGTGTCGGTCCGTATGCCGGCTGCGTGCAGGTTGAGGCCGTCGGTCATCGGTCTGCGTCCGGTGGCAAGCAGCAGTGCGTTTCCTTCCCAAAAATAGGGGGTATTGTCGGAATTGTCCGTATAGGTCAATGTTATGCCATCGGCAGTGTCGTATACGGACAGGGCATAGGCGTTCAAACGTATCTCGATGCCTTTCCTTTTCAGAGATTCCAGCATGGATTCCGCAATGTCCCGGTCAGCTTTGGGCATAAAGCGGCTGCCCGTTTCCAATAACGTGACTTTGCTTCCAAACCCCGCATACATGGTGGCAAACTCCATTCCGATAGCGCCGGCGCCGAGAATGAGCAGGCGCCCGGGAAGTTTGCTCTGTTGGAGTAGCGTTTCGCTGGTGAATACATGCTTGCTTGCGTCGATTCCTTTCACGGCGGGCAGGATAGGGGTAGCTCCCGTATTGATAAAAACTTCCTTTCCTTTAAGGAGAATTTCCTTTTTATCGTGCGAGACGACCTTTACCGTATCGTCGGATACAAAAGATGCCGTACCGTCATACAACGTAATATTGGGGTGCTCCTTGATACGCTCGTGATTCTTGTCCCGCAAGAATGATACGAGCTTGTTTTTCCGCCTTATGGCGAGTGCATAATATTTGGCCTGATTGCCGTAGTCGTCCCGGTAGAGCCGTTCGGCCTGTTCCGATTCGTAAATCAGCGCTTTGGTGGGTATACACCCTACATTCACACATGTTCCCCCGTACATCTGCGGAGAACGTTCGATGATTGCCACTTTCCAGTTGCGGTTGGCGAGTTCGGCAGCCAGCAGTTTTCCGCCTTTGCCGAACCCTATGATGATAGCGTCATATTGTTTCATTTCATTCGTAATTAGGAATTTGTGGCAATGAAACAATAGGAACTGTTTGTTTGTTGCGGGAAGTAAGTTAATGAAAGTTTACCGTTCCAGTTCGCGAAGCGAATCCATTTTCTTCTTTTCGAGGAATTCATAGATGCCGCTCAGGTGCTCAGTAACCCGCTTGTTGCCGAACTCGTACACTTTGCTCACCAGTCCGTCCAGGAAGTCACGGTCGTGGCTCACAAGTATCAGTGTACCGTCGAAGTCCATGAGTGCCTGTTTCAGAATATCTTTGGTCTTCATATCCAGGTGGTTGGTAGGCTCGTCCAGAATTAGCAGGTTTACGGGTTCCAGCAGTAGCTTAATCATGGCAAGGCGTGTGCGCTCGCCACCGGACAGCACTTTCACTTTCTTCATGGACTCTTCCGGTCCGCCGAACATGAAAGCTCCCAGCAGGTCGCGAATCTTGTTGCGGATTTCTCCTTTGGCTACGTCATCGATGGTTTGGAATACGGTCAGGTTCTCATCCAGCAAGGATGCCTGGTTTTGGGCGAAATAGCCTATTTGTACATTGTGTCCGATGGTAAGCGTTCCTTCGTGTTCTATTTCTCCCATGATACATTTTACCAATGTGGACTTACCTTCGCCGTTCTTGCCTACGAAAGCCACTTTGTCGCCTCTCTCTATAGTGAGGTTGGCATTCTTGAACACAACATGGTCGCCGTATGTCTTTCCTACGTTCTCCATAATCACCGGATAATTGCCGGAGCGCGGCGAGGGAGGGAATTTCAGCCGCAATGCCGAGGTATCTTCTTCGTCCACTTCCAGAAGCACCAGCTTTTCCAGCATCTTGACGCGGCTCTGCACTTGCAGGGTTTTGGAATAGGTTCCCTTGAAGCGCTCGATGAATTCTTTGGTTTCGGCGATGAACTTCTGTTGGTCGTCGTATGCCTTTTGTTGCTGCTCGCGCCGTTCTTTGCGGAGCTCCAGGTATTTGGAGTAGTTTACTTTATAGTCGTAGATTCGTCCCATGGTCACTTCAATGGTACGGGTCGTGATGTTATCCACAAACTTGCGGTCGTGGCTGATGACGATGACGGCTTTCCCATTGTTGATAAGAAACTCTTCCAGCCATTGGATGGACTCGATGTCGAGGTGGTTGGTAGGCTCGTCCAGCAGCAGTACGTCAGGTTTTTGCAGCAGCAGTTTGGCAAGCTCGATGCGCATGCGCCAGCCACCGCTGAAATCGCTTGTCTGGCGGTTGAAGTCCTCTCTGGTGAATCCGAGGCCGAGCAATGCCTTTTCAACGTCCTCTTCGTAATTGGTGGCGTCGATGGCATAAAACTTCTCGCTTAGGGCAGACACCTGTTCGATAAGCTCCATGTAACTGTCGCTTTCGTAGTCGGTACGGGTCTCCAGTTCCTTGTTCATGCGGTCTATCTCTGCTTCCATCTCGTGCAGGTGGGCAAAGGCCTGTGCCGTTTCCTGAAAGACGGTACGTCCGTCTTCCGTCATCAGATGCTGGGGCAGATAGGCGATGACACAATCTTTCGGTGCGGAGATTTTGCCGCGGGTGGGCTGCCGCACTCCGGCGAGTATTTTAAGTAATGTACTTTTTCCGGCTCCGTTCTTTCCCATGAGGGCGATACGGTCTTTTTCGTTGATTACGAAGGATATGTCACTGAATAAGATTGTGCCGCCGAATTCTACGGCGAGTCCGTCAATAGAAATCATTATGTCGTTTTTAAAAATAAGGTGCAAAGATAATGCAAATATATTATTTTTTATACCTTTGTCTCGGACAAACAATAATACAGGTTATGGAAATCGATAATCAATCGGTAGATTACCGTCCGCTCATCCTTGTTGCGGAAGACGATGATAGTAACTTTAAGTTGATAAAGGCTATTATAGGGAGAAAGTGTGAGATAATGTGGGCGAAGAACGGTGAGGAGATTGTCTCTTTGTTTCGTGAATACCGTGACAGGGCGGATGCAATACTGATGGATATTAAGATGCCTGTAATGAATGGTTTGGAAGCTACACAAATTATACGCCGGGAAGGCGGAACATTGCCTGTTATCATGCAAACGGCCTATGCTTTCTCTACCGACCGTGAAAATGCCATAAAGAGCGGTGCTTCGGAAGTATTGGTAAAGCCCATTACATTGAGCACCTTGCGCAACTGCTTGAGCAGTTACCTTCCCCGACTGGAATGGTAGGCTTTCCGCAATGAAAAGATAACTGTATCTTAGGGTTTGTTTATATTTTGATTAAAGAGTTATATAGCTTGCTATACTCCTCATAAAGACAGAAAAACATCCTCACAAAGAATTCTCAAAAGAATGCTGAACAAAAATTAAGCAGGTTCTGAACAAAATTTCTATTCTTTTGTTAATGAAGTCTAACCAAAATTTAACGGAATGAATAGTAAACTGCGCTTTTTGTTAATATCACTGTTTATATTCTTCGTGGCAGCATTACAGGCTTCAGCAGACGGTGATATCCGTGTATCGGGCGTTGTGATGTCGGAAGGAGAACCTTTGCCGGGAGCATCGGTATTGGTGAAAGGTACTCACAACGGAACGGTAACTGACGTTGACGGGAAATATACCCTTACTGTACCGGCGGACGGTACGCTGGTCTTTAGCTTTATCGGACTGAAAACCACAGAGCAGAAAGTCAATGGACGCACAGTTGTCAATGCGGAATTGCTTCCGGACAGCGAACAACTGGATGAGGTAATGGTGGTGGCTTATGCCACTGCCAAGAAGTATAGTTTTACGGGAGCGGCTTCCACGGTAAAGGGGAGCGAGATTGCCAAGATGCAGGTGTCCAATGTGTCGCGTGCGCTCGAAGGTACGGTTTCCGGACTTCAGGCAAGTGCGCCCAGCGGCCAGCCGGGTACGGATGCTGAAATACGTATTCGCGGTATCGGCTCTATCAATGCGTCAAGCGCCCCGCTTTATGTGGTGGACGGCGTCCCTTTCGACGGTAGCATCAACTCCATTAATCCGGAAGATATAGCTTCGCTGACGGTACTGAAAGATGCCGCTTCGGCTGCTCTCTACGGTTCGCGGGGAGCTAACGGTGTCATTATCATAACCACTAAGCAGGGACATACCGACTCGAAAACCACGGTCAGCATCAATGCCAGCTTCGGTGGTTCCAACCGGGCTATCCGCGATTACGACCGTGTTGGAACCAATCAGTACTTCGAACTCTATTGGGAAGCTTTGCGCAACCAATATGCTCTGAATTCGGATAAATATACTCCGCAGACCGCAGCTGCCCAAGCCTCGAAAGACCTGGTAGGCAAGCTGATGGGCGGCGGCCCTAATCCCTACGGACCCAACTATCCGCAACCTGTAGGTACGGACGGCAAACTGCTTGCCGGCGCTACTCCGCTTTGGAATGTGGACTGGCAGAAGGAAATGGAACAACAGGCATTGCGTACGGAAGTCGGATTGAATGTTTCCGGTGGCGGAAAGACCAACCAGTACTATTTCTCGGCCGGCTATCTGAACGACAAGGGTATTGCCCTTGAGTCCGGCTACCAACGCTTCAACTTGCGTTCCAACATTTCGAGCGAGATAACCCGTTGGTTGCGCGGCGGTGTGAATATGAGCTATGCCCACTCCATACAGAACTATCCGGTTTCGTCCGATGCCAAGACGAGCAATGTCATTAACGCCGGACGTTTAATGCCCGATTTTTATCCTGTGTATGAGATGAATGCCGACGGTACATACAAACTCGACTCGGAAGGAAAGCGGATTTACGACTTCGGTTCCTACCGGCCGTCGGGCGCTACAGCCAACTGGAACCTGCCTGCAACCTTACCCAATGATAAATCTGAGCGTATGCGGGACGAGTTCTCCGGACGTACTTTCCTTGAGATCACTTTCCTTGAAGGATTGAAATTCAAGACCAGCTTCAACTTCGACCTGATAGACTACAATACGCTGGATTATACCAATCCCAAAATTGGCCCTGCCGTCAATACGGGCGGTGGAGCAAGCCGCGAATATACCCGTACCTTCTCATGGACATGGAATAACATCGTGACCTACGATAAGACTTTCGGCGAGCACCACTTCAATATCCTTGCCGGACAAGAGGCTTACTCTTACCGTTACGATGTGTTGCAGGCGGCACGAAGCAACATGGCTGTGCCCGATATGCCGGAACTGGCTGTCGGTTCGCTTGTAACCGCAGGCACGGGCTATCGCATCGATTATTCACTGTTAGGCTATCTTATCAATGCCCAATATGACTACCGGAGCAAGTATTTCTTCTCCGCTTCCTACCGCCGCGACGGTTCCTCGCGTTTCGCACCGGGTACACGCTGGGGCAATTTCTGGTCGTTGGGAGCTTCGTGGCGCATAGACCGCGAAGCGTTCATGCAGAATACCGCCGACTGGCTTTCCGCCCTGACCTTAAAGGCCAGTTATGGCGCGCAGGGCAATGACAACTTAGGTACGTATTATGCCAGCAGCGGACTGTATTCCATTGTTTCACAGGCAGGTGAGAATGCTTTGGTGTCCGACCGTCTTGCAACGCCCGATTTGAAATGGGAGACTAACCTCAACCTCAATGTAGGTATCGACTTTTCATTGTTCGATAACCGTTTCTCCGGTTCGTTCGATTTCTTCCAGCGCCGTTCCAAAGACCTGCTGTATTCCCGTCCGTTGGCAACTTCCCTGGGTTATACTTCTATGGACGAGAATATAGGTGCTTTAAAGAATACGGGCTTTGAGATAGACCTCAAGGGAACGCTTATACACACCCGTGACTTTATGTGGCGTATGGGTGTCAACCTTACGCACTACAAGAACGTGGTGACCGACCTTCCGCTGAAAGACATGCCCGTTACCGGAGTTACCCGCCTGAAGGAAGGGCGTTCGGTCTATGACTTCTATCTGCGCGAATGGGCAGGGGTAGACCCGGACAACGGCGACCCGCTGTGGTATAAGAACGTGAAGGATGAGCAGGGCAATATCACCGGACGCACCACCACCAATGACTATGCTCAGGCTGATTATTACTATGTGGACAAATCTTCGCTCCCTAAGGTGTATGGCGGGTTCAACACTGCTTTCTCATACAAGGGTTTTGAGTTATCCGCCATCTTTGCCTACAGCATAGGCGGTTATATCGTAGACCGTGACGTTACGATGCTGTGGAGCAACGGAAGCAATCCGGGACGTGCCTGGTCTACCGAGATACTGAAACGCTGGACGCCGGAAAACCGCTACACGGACGTGCCGGCCCTGAAAACAGTGTCCAATAACTGGAACTCCAACTCCACCCGCAATCTGTTCAACAATTCGTATCTGCGGATGAAGAACATCACGCTGTCCTACAACTTCCCGCAGCCGTTGATAAAGAAAATCAGCCTGAACAGCCTGCAACTTTTTGTACAGGCGGACAACCTGCTGACTTTCTCCAAGAATCAGGGACTGGACCCGGAGCAGGGCATCACAGGACTGACCTATTACCGTTATCCTGCCATGCGTTCCATTTCGGGCGGGCTTAATGTTTCATTCTAAATCACTGTTAACAATGAATACTTTCCTTAAAAATACAGCAATCCTTGCAGTGGGATTATTATCCGTCTTGTCCTCGTGCAGCGGAGACTTTCTCGACAACAAACCTACGGACGCCGTAGATTCGGGGATCGTCCCCGTACCTTCCAATGCCGGACGTATCTTCAACGGTGCATGGTATAACTTGTTTGAGTACAGCAGTACGTATGCCAATATCGGCTATCGTGCCCTGATGTTGCAGGACGACATGATGGCGGACGATGTGGTGTCGCGTCCAATGTATGGTTTCAACTCATCCTACCAGTTTAACGATGTGGGGATGCCGGCCAACAACCGCACCGCATTTGCCTGGTATCTGATGTACAAGACTATCGACAATTGCAATACCGCCATTTCCATTACCGCGACCGGTGATGATAATACGGCCGATTTCCGCCATTCCCAGGGGCAAGCCTACGCTTTGCGGGCTTTCTGTTATCTGCATCTGGCTCAGCACTACCAGTTTACTTACCTGAAAGACCCTTCCGCACCGGCTGTTCCTCTTTATACGGAACCTACCGCCTCTACGACAGAGCCCAAAGGGAAGGCTACCCTGGAAGAGATATATACGCAGATATTCAAAGACCTGAATAAGGCTAAGGAGCTTCTTGAAGGGTATGTCCGTCCGGACGACAAATCCAAGTTCAAGCCGGATGTAAGCGTTGTCAACGGATTGCTGGCACGTGCCTGTTTGCTTACCGGACAATGGAATGAAGCCGCCGGGGCTGCACTTGAGGCGGCTGAAGGATATACTTTGATGACGGATGCCAAAACGTATATGGGCTTTAACGACATATCCAATACCGAGTGGATGTGGGGGCATCCCCAATCTGTGAGTCAGTCCGACGCCAGTTATAATTTCTATTATATTGATGTGGTGACTCCTGATGCGTATAACAGTTTTATGGCCGACCCGCATTTTAAGGACATTTTCGAAGCGGGGGATATCCGTCTGGAGCTGTTCCAGTGGATGCGCGAAGGCTATTTGGGTTATCGCAAGTTCCGCATCCGTGCCGACCAGACCGGTGATATCGTCGTGATGCGTTCCGCCGAGATGTATCTGATAGCTGCGGAAGCACTGGCTCGTGAAGGACGGTTGGAGGAAGCCGTGAAGCCGTTGAACACATTGCGTAATGCCCGCGGACTTGCCGATTATGACCTGGCAGGCAAGACGCAGGAACGGCTTGTCGATGATATTCTGCTGGAACGTCGCCGCGAATTGTGGGGTGAGGGATTCGGCATTACCGATATTCTCCGTACGCAACGTTCGGTAGAACGCATGCCGTTGACGAAAGAGGAAGCGGAGAAAACGTACGATTGTTGGCAGCAGGGAGATACTTATAGGGAATATAACCCCGAAGGTCATTGGTTTACTTCCTTTCCCGACGGAACGAAGTTTGTGCCGAACAGTGTGTATTATCTGTATGCCATTCCGGAAAAGGAGACGAATGCGAATCCTAATCTATAGGAGAGGGGTGTTGGGAAGTGATTGATGTTTTTTAGGCACGGATTACGCGGATTACACGGAAAAAGAATAAAATAAATCCGTGTAATCCGCGTAATCCGTGCCTAAAAATAGTACCCTGAATAGTGCGTAACCGGCATATCTTCAGATTTGTTACTCCGTCTTCTTACTTTCTCTTTCCTGCATTTTGCGTTTCACGAACTCAATCTTCAGGTTGGCCTCTTCCATATTCTTCTTGATTTCCGTGATGGAAGACAGCAGTTGCGCCAGTTCATAGACAGCTGCCACCGCCTTGCGGTCGTTCGGTGTCATGACAGTGGCATAGGAACGTTCGCCAAGATAGTGTACGCGGATATTCTTGTCTTTATTCAGATTGAGGAAAGCGATTACATTACCGTCTTCGCCCAGTTTATAGTCCGCTTTCTCTATCTTCTCGCCCAAATCGGTCGTTTCATAGCTGTCCTTGGAAGCCGGGGTTTCGGCAAAACTGCCGTCGGGTGCGGTGACTTTCACTGCGAGGTGATGGATGTTATGCGGGCCGCAATAGATGGAAGTCATGCTCATCGCTCCGGTTTCATCTACCTGAAAGCGCAGGTAAGAGCGGTGCAGGTTCTTTTCTATTACTTGTGAGGGATGCAGGTAATTGCCGATTTTTTGATATTCGGCATCTTTCTCGAAAGTATAATTCTTCTTGATGGCATCCACCTCTTTTTGTTTTTCCTGAAGCATACTGTCGAGGTAGACCAGCGTTTTCTCCTGTTCTTTCAGTTCCACCTGCTGCATCAGTCCGATACCCTCGCGGCGTGTTTCAAAAGCCTTGGGATAGAGTATCTTGATGCTGTCAATCTGAATCTTCGCTTCGCTGTAATCTCCGCGTTCAAACGCTTCGCGGGCTGCCTGGAGTTTCTCTCCTGCTTTTTTCTCTACATTGCTGCAAGAGAAGAGCGTGCAGCAGAGGCACGCAAGGAATACTGCTTTCTTCATAATTTTCATTCTTGATGTTAGTGGGGGCAAAAATAAAAAATAATATCCGTATCTTTGCACCCTCAAAATGATTTATTGACAAATGATTGAATTGACGACAGAAGAACTGAAGCAGCGTTTCAGTGACAGCATATTTAAGCGGATTTCCGAAACAGCGGATGAATTGGGACTGGAGTGCTACGTAGTCGGCGGCTACGTGCGCGACATATTCCTGCAGCGTCCTTCCAAAGACATCGATGTGGTAGTAGTGGGCAGCGGCATTGCAATGGCCGAGGCGCTTGCCAGGCGTTTGGGGCGCGGCGCGCATCTTTCTGTTTTCAAGAATTTCGGGACGGCGCAGTTAAAGTATCACGGCACGGAAGTGGAGTTTGTGGGTGCACGTAAAGAGTCCTACACGCACGATTCGCGCAAACCGATTGTTGAGGACGGCTCGCTGGAAGACGACCAGAACCGCCGGGATTTTACTATCAATGCCTTGGCAGTCTGCCTGAACAGTCAGCGTTACGGCGAGTTGGTAGACCCCTTCGGCGGCATGGCGGACATGAAGGAGAAGACCATCCGCACGCCGCTCGACCCGGACATCACCTTCAGCGACGACCCTCTGCGCATGATGCGTTGTATCCGTTTTGCCACCCAACTGAATTTCTATATCGACGATGATACTTTCGAGTCCTTATGCCGCAACAAAGAGCGCATCTCCATCATATCCAAAGAGCGCATTGCAGACGAGCTGAACAAGATTCTGCTCTCTCCCGTCCCGTCCAAAGGATTTATAGACTTGGACCGTTCGGGCCTGTTGCAGCTCATCTTCCCGGAACTAGTTGCCTTGCAAGGCGTTGAAACCCGTAATGGCAGGGCGCATAAGGACAACTTCTACCATACGCTCGAAGTGCTCGATAATATCAGCAAAAAGACCGATAACCTCTGGCTGCGCTGGGCAGCCCTTCTGCACGATATAGCCAAACCGGCGACCAAACGCTGGGAACCTCGTGCCGGGTGGACATTCCACAACCATAACTTCATCGGCGAGAAGATGATACCCGATATCTTCCGGAGAATGAAGCTTCCCATGAATGAGAAGATGAAATACGTGCAGAAGCTGGTAGGGTTGCACATGCGTCCCATAGTGATAGCGGATGATGTGGTGACCGACTCGGCTGTACGCCGTCTGCTGTTTGAGGCTGGCGATGATATAGACGACCTCATGACCTTGTGTGAGGCCGATATCACTTCCAAGAATATGGAGCGCAAGCAGCGCTTTCTGAACAACTTCCAACTGGTGCGTCAGAAACTGAAGGACTTGGAAGAGCGCGACCGTATCCGTAACTTCCAGCCTCCTGTCAGCGGTGAGGAGATTATGAAAACATTCAATCTTCCCCCCTGCCAGCAAGTGGGTGCATTGAAGAGTGCTATCAAGGATGCCATATTGGACGGCGTCATTCCCAATGAGTATGAAGCTGCCCGCGCGTTTATGCTGCAACGGGCGGAAAAAATGGGGCTGAAATAGGCTCCGGCACTCTATGGAAAAAAACAGGGAGTGTGCCAAAATTCAATTTTGAGGAGATAAATTTTTAACTTGAAATTTGCACATTCTGAAAGAATTGAGGAAAGGGTCGTATCATAACTCTCAAAGTGGAGTTTGATACGACCCTTTTAAAGGTTATAATTACAATCTGTAACTTTTCAGAGGCTCATTTTAGTTTTGACAACCTCTTAGCAAAATGTATATCGCTTGACTTTCGGTTGATAAAGGAATGTCCTTACTCTTCCGCCTGGAATTTTCGGCTCACCTTCATCAGGTTGATGGAGTAGGTCACAATATTCTGTGCTTCCTGTATCATCGTCAGATACACCATGCTTACCTTAATGCTGCCGGACTGGCTTTGAATGCGCTGTAACTCTTCGCGTTTCAGGTGGGCGAGCTGGCCGTTCAGGTCGTTGGCTTTGTGTATATCTTCCTCGAAGTTATTGTAGTTGTTGTTCTCCAGCTTGTGGCGGCACACCTGTAGCAGGTAAACGATGTCTTCCGTTACATCGGCAAACTCGCCTTTCTGGATGGTGTCGAGCGGTTTGAAGTTATTGTCGATATGCTCCAGACACGGTTCGCAAAGACGTCCCACACTATATACCAGTTCGCTGGCAAAGTCATTGCCCTGGTAGTAGTAAAGTCCTTTTTCGAGCACCGTATTGTTGTCCAGGCGGCACATGGCAAGCGTACCGGTACGTTTCATCTGTTTAATCAGTTGTTTCTCGAACTTCACGGAACCCATTGCCCGGCGCAGTCCGCGCAGGTTTTCGTGCAGGAAAGCGGTAACGGTGCGTTCGAAGTTATCTTCCGTAAATTCCAGTATTTTGCCCAATTCCTCACGGGTGTGCTTGCGCAGCAATTCCAGAATCTCCATGTTGTCCGTGCTCTGCATCAGTTGCTTGATGGTAGCGTTTCCTTTTTCCTTCTCTTTGCGCTTCTTGTACATTACCTGGCTGCGTATCAGCATGAATACTGCCAGACCGATAAGGGCGATGATAGCGATTGTACCGCCGAAATGAATTACGAAGGTAACGAAGAAACAGATGGTAAACGCCGCTCCGGCAGTGATGAACCAGCCGCCGATAACGCTCAGTACGCCGGTGATACGGAATACGGCGGAGTCGCGTCCCCAGGCGCGGTCGGCAAGGGAAGTACCCATAGCCACCATGAAAGTAACGTAAGTGGTGGAGAGCGGGAGTTTCAGTGAAGTACCCAGGGCAATGAGAAGGCCGGCAAGTACCAGATTGATGGAGGCACGTACCAAGTCGAACGCCGCACCGTCGGCAATGATGGCTTCGTCCTTTTGGAAACGGGTCTCAATCCAGCGTTTGCCGCTTTCGGGCATCACTTTGGAAAGTCCGTTGGCTATCGTCATACTGAAACGTACCAGTGTACGTGCTATGGGAGTGCTGCCGAAGCTCTCTTCACCTTCGTCCTGGCGGGAGAGATCGACGGAAGTCTTGATTACATTGTGTGCTTTCTTGGATGTGCACAGCGCATATACCATGATGGCGCCCGCACCGATAAGGAAGTACCACGGTGTTTTGGCAGGGCCGAGCAGTGAGGTCATCAGGAAGCCGTCGGGACCTGCAGCAGTGCCGTTGGTCGTATAGTCGATGAAAGAGGAGTAACCGGCAAGGGGCACACCTATGAAGTTTACCAAGTCGTTGCCGGCAAAGGCGAGGGCGAGGGCGAAAGTACCCAGAAGCACCACTATCTTGAATACGTTTACCTTGCACCAGTGCAGCACCTGCATCAATATGGTGAAGAACACGAAGAAGCAGCCGATGAGCATAGCAGTGTTCTCCTGTATCCAGTGCTTGTTTTCGGGAGTCATGAAAGAGCTGTCCTTCAAACCTTTTATCAGCATGAAGTAGATGATGGAAGTAGCTGCGATACCGCCGAAGATACCGATGCTGTACTTCATCTTTTTGGTATAGTTGAAGGTGAAGACGATACGTGCCAGCCATTGCACCAGCATACCGAAGAAGAAGGCGATGGCTACGGATACGAATATCGCCATGATAACGGACAATGCCTTGTCTGTGTTGATAAGATCGCCCAACCCGAGCGTATCGCTACCGTACACTTTGATGAGGGCGAGGGCAAAGGTTCCGCCCAGCAGCTCAAAGACCATGGATACGGTGGTGGACGTCGGCATTCCCATGGTGTTGAATACGTCCAGCAGTACCACGTCTGTCAGCATCACTGCCAACAGGATGCACATGATTTCCGCAAAATAAAAATGCTCCGGCTGGTAGATACCGTGACGGGCGATGTCCATCATGCCGTTGGAGAGGGCAGCGCCGATGAATACACCGATACCTGCTATAAACAGTATCGTCTTGAAAGATGCTGCTTTGGCTCCGACAGCAGATTGTAGAAAGTTAACCGCATCATTACTGACACCCACGACGAGGTCGAAGACCGCGAGGACGAACAGAAAGATGACAATGCATAAGTAGATAGTTTCCATAACATGTATTTTATTTCCGGTTGCAAAGGAACGTGTTTCGTGTTGCAGGGAAATGTCATATATGTTACAGAAATGTTACAAACTTCTCTCTCAGCTTTCCACTCTCAGTTCTCCGCTTTTCAGGTATTCGTAGAAAGTATATTGCGCCCGTACTTTCTCCTTTTGCGGACGGGCTGATTTCCAGCGGTTACGCAGGTGGTCGTCCACAAAGCAGGCTTTGCGCTTGTCCGAGAGCTGGATGGAAAGCATGTCCGACAGTTCCCGTTTCAAATCCGGATCCAGAATTGGGGTTACAGCCTCTATGCGGCGATACAGGTTCCGGCGCATCCAGTCCGGCGAGCCGAGGAAAAGTTTCGGCTTCCCGCCGTTGCCGAAGTACCACACGCGGGCATGTTCCAGAAATGTATCCACAATACGTGTTACACGGATGTTACGGCTGTACTTCCGTCCGGGAATGAGGCAGCAGATACCCCGTACAATAAGGTCTATCCTGACTCCGGCCTGCGAGGCTTCGTACAGGCGGTCTATCATGGCGGGGTCTTGCAGGGCGTTCATTTTGAGTATAATCCTTCCTTGTTTTCCGCTTTTCGCCAGTTCTATTTCATGGTCGATGAGGCGGTTCAGTTCGGGAATCAGGTTGAAGCGTGCCACCAGCAGGCGGTGGAACACGGGATTTTCCTTGCCCTGAAAAGTGCGGAACAGGTTGTGCAGGTCGTTTACGAGTATGGGGTTACAGGTGAACAGACCGGAGTCGGCATAGAGCGTGGCGGTCTTTTCGTTGAAGTTTCCGGTGCTGATGTAGGCATAGCTGGGCAGTTTGTGACCTTGTCTGTCGCGGCGCAGCACAAGGGCTACTTTGGCATGTACCTTCAGTCCGGGCAGGCTGAACAGGATATTGATACCGGCGGCTTTCATCATCTCGGCGGTGGCAAGGTTGTTCTCCTCGTCAAAACGGGCTTTCAGCTCTACGAAAACGGTTACTTTCTTACCGTTCTGTGCGGCGGCTATCAGGGTGTTGATAACTGCGGAGTTTTCCGCAACGCGGTATTGGGTTACCATGATTTCGCGCACGGTGGGTTCGTGTACGGCTTCGTACAGGAAATGGATGAAGTGCTCGAAAGAGTGGTACGGGTAGTGCAACAGCAGGTCTTTTTTCTCCACATACCGGAAGATGGACTCCCGCTCGTCCAGGCAGGTCAGCTTCATGGGCTGAGGCTTGCGGATGGGGCGCACGGCATTGTTCGGATTGGGCAGATGCCGCAGGTCTTCCATATTGAGGTGTTTGTCGCCCGGAACCAGTTCCTGGCGGTTGATGCGGAAGGCATCTACAAGGAAGTCCAGAAAATCGTCGGGCATGGCGCGGTCGTACACAAAACGGCAGACGGCTCCTATCTTGCGTTTTTTCACTTTGCTTTTCACCTGCTCTATAATTTCGGATGTGTTGGCGGACTCGTCTATCAGTATGTCCGCATCCCGCGAAATCTTAATGCAGTAGCTGCTGTCCACATCGTAGCCGGGGAATATCGTGTCGATATTGGCTTTGATGATGTCCTCGATGAACATCAGGTAGTAGTTCTTCCCGTGCTTGGGCAGCTCGATGAAGCGGGGCACTTTGCTGTAGGGCAGCTTCATCACGAAGTATTGGGGAGTTCTTCCTTTGTTTGCTTGTCCCTCTGTGCCCTTGTCTCCTTTCGGATACAGTCGTATGGCAAGGTACAGGCGGTTGTCGCGCAGGAACGATATTACCTTGTCCTTGCTGACGGGTACGGGAGAGAGATACGGAAAGATTTCTTCCCGGAAGAAGCTCCGCAGGAATTCTTTATGAAAAGGCTCTACGTTGCGGCTCTGGTAGAAGATGATGTGCTGTTGCCGCAGGGCAGGCAGTATTTTCTGTTCGTAGATGCGGATACGCTCTTCCAGTTGGCGGTTCACCTCTTCGTTGATTTCGGACACCAGTTGCATGGCGGACTGCACACTCTCTTCATCGCTGTGTGCGGCGCCGGTGGCAATGGCCTTATGGTCGGCTACACGTATTTTGTAGAACTCTTCCAGGTTGGACGAGTATATGGATATAAAGTTGATGCGCTCGTATAGCGGCAGTGTATCGTCTTCGGCTTCCAGCAATACCCGGTAGTTGAATGACAGCCAACTGATGTCGCGCTTGAAATATCTGCTCTCCATAAATAAGATTAGGTTTATTTTCCAAATATAGCTACCTTTGCACATATAAACAAATGAAAAATGACAAAAGTTGGTTTACTGTCGGATACGCACGGGTATTGGGATGAGAAGTATTTGCAGTACTTCGAGCCGTGTGATGAAATATGGCATGCAGGTGACATCGGTACGTTGGAAGTGGCACAGAAGCTGGCGGCTTTCCGTCCGTTCCGTGCGGTGTACGGCAACATAGACGGGCAGGATCTGCGCCGGCTCTATCCGCAGGTGCTCCGTTTTACGGTAGACGGCGCCGAGGTGCTGATGAAACATATCGGCGGCTATCCCGGCAAATACGATCCGTCCATACAGGGAAGCATCCTGGTGCATCCGCCCAAGCTGTTCATCAGCGGTCATTCGCATATATTGAAGGTGAAGTTCGACAAGACACTGGGCATGCTTCATATAAACCCCGGCGCAGCGGGCATTTACGGCTTTCATAAAGTGCGTACCATGGTGCGTTTCGTTGTGGATAACGGCGTGTTCAAAGACCTTGAAGTCATAGAGCTTGCCGGCTGATTTTGACTTTATTATTTTGTCATGTCAGAACTTTTTCAGAACTTTGTGCCCTGAATAGCAACGAGAGCCGTGGGGCATTGTCCTCCTTCTTATTTTATTCTACATTTGAAGTCAATCCAATAAAGAACTGAAATATGAAAGGAATTATTCTTGCAGGTGGCAGCGCCACTCGTCTCTATCCATTGTCAAAGGCTATCTCCAAGCAGATTATGCCGGTCTACGACAAACCCATGATTTACTACCCCCTTTCCACATTGATGCTGGCGGGAATACGTGAAGTGCTGATTATCTCCACTCCGCGCGACCTACCCATGTTTCGCGATTTGTTAGGAACAGGCGAGGAGCTTGGTATGTCTTTCTCTTATAAGATACAGGAAAAGCCCAACGGACTGGCACAGGCTTTCGTGCTTGGAGCGGAATTTCTGAACGGTGAGCCGGGATGCCTTATTCTGGGCGATAATATGTTCTATGGTCAGGGCTTTTCCGCCATGTTGAAGCGTGCCGCTTCTATCGAGAAGGGTGCATGTATCTTCGGTTATTATGTAAAAGACCCGCGTGCATATGGCGTGGTAGAGTTCGATGCCGACGGCAAGGCCATTTCTCTGGAAGAGAAACCGGCACAGCCCAAGAGTAATTATGCGGTTCCCGGTTTGTACTTCTACGATTCTACTGTGACGGAAAAGGCCGCCGCCTTGAAGCCTTCCGCCCGCGGTGAATATGAAATAACCGACCTCAACCGTCTTTATCTGGAAGAAGGAACGCTGAAAGTGGAACTCTTCGGACGTGGATTCGCCTGGTTGGATACGGGTAATTGCGACAGCCTGCTCGAAGCAAGCAATTTCGTTGCTACCATACAGAACCGTCAGGGATTCCGTGTGAGCTGTATTGAGGAGATAGCATGGCGCAAAGGCTGGATAGACGTAGATCAGCTCCATCGTCTCGGTGAACAGCTCGGAAAAACCGAATACGGCAAATATCTGATGGAACTTGCAGATTCGTACCGCTGACAAGAAACATGTGACTTCTCTATTTCTTAATTTTTAATTCTCAATTTTTAATTTATGAAGACTTATCTTGTAACCGGTGCTGCCGGTTTTATCGGAGCTAATTATATAAAGTATATTCTGGCAAAGCACGACGATATAAAAGTTGTAATATTGGATGCCCTGACCTATGCGGGCAATTTAGGTACTATTGCCAAGGACATCGATGATGAACGTTGCTTCTTCGTGAAAGGCGACATTTGCGACCGTATCCTTGCCGATGAACTGTTTGCCAAATATAAATTCGATTATGTGGTGAACTTCGCAGCCGAAAGCCATGTAGACCGCAGTATTGAGAATCCGCAACTGTTCCTTATGACCAACATTCTGGGTACTCAGAATCTGCTGGATGCCGCCCGTCGTGCATGGGTGACGGGTAAGGACGAGTCAGGCTATCCTACCTGGCGTAACGGAGTGCGCTATCATCAGGTATCTACGGACGAGGTTTACGGTTCGCTGGGAGCGGAAGGCTTCTTCACGGAGAAGACCCCGCTGTGTCCGCATAGCCCGTACAGCGCTTCCAAGACCAGTGCCGATATGGTGGTGATGGCCTATCATGATACCTACAAAATGCCTGTCACCATTACCCGCTGTTCCAATAACTACGGCCCGTATCACTTCCCGGAAAAACTGATTCCGCTGATTATAAAGAATATCCTTGAAGGCAAGAACCTGCCAGTGTACGGTGACGGCAGCAATGTACGCGACTGGCTGTACGTGGAAGATCACTGCAAGGCCATCGATCTTGTGGTACGCAAAGGCGTGGAAGGTGAGGTTTATAACGTAGGCGGCCATAACGAAAAGACCAATCTGGAGATTGTGAAACTGACTATCGCTACTATCCGCGGTCTCATGGAAGAGGAGCCGAAATACCGTGCAGTCCTGAAAAAGCAAGTGAAAGATGCCGACGGACAGATTGACATCAGTTGGATAAACGAAGATCTGATAACGTTCGTGAAGGACCGCCTCGGTCATGACCAGCGTTATGCCATCGACCCCACCAAGATAACGGATGCCTTAGGCTGGTATCCCGAAACAAAATTTGAAGTGGGTATCGTTAAGACCATCGAATGGTATCTGAATAATCAGGACTGGGTGGAAGAAGTTACCAGCGGCGATTATCAGAAGTACTACGAAAGAATGTACGGAAAGAAATAACCGTTACAGAATAAAGGCAAGGCTTAGCAACAAGCCGAAGAACAGCATATTACGTGAGGTTTCACCTAATATGCTGTTCAGTTTTTTACCGCTTCGTATGGCTGCCATTCTGTGCCAGGTCAGCACATGCAGGCAGAGGTAGACGCAGGAAGCCCAGATAAAGGCAAGCGGCTCTATTTTGCCGGTATAAACAAACCATAGGCTGAGCAAGGCGGCTGCCACGCCTAATCCCAGATACAGGTAACGGCCGAAAGGTTCGCCGAAACGGACAATCAGCGTACGTTTGCCGCTGAGGGCGTCCTGTTCCCGGTCGCGGTAGTTGTTTACGACCAGTAAGGTGTCTATTACCAGGCCGCAGATGAACGAGGCTACCCATACGTCGGCCGTAATGACGTGGGCTTGTACGTAATAAGTTCCGCCTACGGGGATAAAGCCGAAGAAAACCAGTACGAGCAAGTCACCCCAGCCTTTGTAGGAGAGTAAGGTGGTGTATAGGAAAGCGAATATTACGCAGAGCAATCCCAGCAGTATCAGTTCCCAACCGCCGTGAGGCAATTGTCCCCAGCACTGCTGCAAGAGTGTGCAACCTATGAGGCAGGAGAATATGAGCATACCTGCTATCCCCCGTTTCATGGCTGTGGGAGTAATCCAGCCTTGTGCGCAGGCACGTTCGGGGCCGAGGCGGTCTGCACGGTCACTGCCTTTCAGGTAATCGTAAAGGTCGTTGATGAAATTGGCGGCAATCTGCATGCCGCAGGCAAACAGCGCACATAACAGCGCCGGTATGATGTTGAATGCTTCATCGGCAAATGCCAGGGCAGAACCTGTCAATACGGGAATAACGGCTCCCGTCAGTGTCTTGGGACGGGCGGCAAGTATCCATGCGTGGAACGAGTTGGTAGCTATTGCTTTCATGTCGTACTTTTAGAAAGTTATACTACAAAGATAGCGAAAGGATTTGTTATCTTTGCACTGCTATTCGGGTAAAATTATTCATTGCGTCAAACAATAAAGATAAATCTATGGCTCAGGCACTGTTTTATAGAGGGTTCGGGAGACTGCTGTTTTTTTCTTTTCCGGTATTGCTGTTCTTTTCATCGTGCCGGTCTGCGCGTAATTTTACCTCGCCTCTTCCCGGTGAGTATTCTGTCCGGATATCCGGATTTCCGGCATCCGGATATAAGAATGTGAAGCGCGTCAGGCAGTATGAGTTTGCACACCGTGATGTTCCTGCCGCATTCGACGGTTGCAGGCTGGCTTTTGTCTCGGATTTGCACTACCGTAGTTTGCTGAAAGAGAAAGGGCTGAAGGACATCACCCGCCTGTTGAATGATTTGCAGGTCGATGCCCTGCTGATAGGCGGCGACCTGCATGAGGGCTGCGAGTATGTTCCGGCTGTGATTGCGGCATTGGGAGCTGTGAAAACGCCTTTGGGCACTTATGCCGTTCTTGGAAACAATGATTATGAGGCTTGTTACGATGATATTCTAAAGGAAATGGAGCGTCAGGGCATTCGCTTGCTGGAGCATAAAGCGGATACTTTGAAGCGGAATGGTGAGCGGATTGTGATAGCCGGGGTGCGCAATCCTTTCAATCTTGAACGGAACGGGCAGTCGCCCACGCTTTCCCTCTCTCCCGATGACTTCGTCATATTGCTGACGCATACTCCCGATTATGCCGAAGATGTTCCCATAACCAATGCCGACCTTGTGCTTGCAGGACATACGCATGGCGGGCAGGTAACGCTGTTCGGGCTGTATGCTCCTGTAGTTCCTTCTCGTTACGGGCAGCGTTTTCTGAAAGGGATAAGGACTAATTCCGAGAGGCAACCTGTCATCATAACAAACGGTATCGGAACTTCCAGTAAGAATCTGCGGTTGTTTGCACCAAGTGAGGTGGTAGTCCTGACACTGAGAAAGTTATAAGCGTATTTATATTTGTGCCAAGCTTGTGGCACAACCGTGCCTATTAAATGGCACAACTGTGCCACCCTAAAAACACAATTATGCTGTCAGGGTGGAATAGCTGGAGGATGTCTCTTGCGTCATCATTCTGATATTACAAACAGATGATGGTGCTGCTGAAAACGTAAAATGGGTATATCCTGCGTTTTATAAGTAAGGATTTACTTCTACATCTTGAGGCTTTTCTTCTACGGTGTCGTCAACCGAAATTCCCATGTCAATTCTGCCGCTGGCGCTGGTTTTTATATTCAGTTTATACCATTTTGCCGCTTCAAGCTGAATGGTTTGCGTTGCTGTACGCACATTGCCTTTATATGTACCGGAAACGGTGCATTTCAGATTAGGATTTTTACTGTCGATGTTAAAAAACGCTGCATCGTATGTACTGTTGCATTTGCCGTTACTGTCGAACGTGATGACCCGTGAAGGTTCCGCCTCTGTAGAAACCTCAACGGTATAACCATTGAATACCTGTGCAAAGACTTCGTCATAGGCAATACTTACTTTGGCATTGGCCATAGTGCAGGTTACTTTGACGTTGCTTATTTCATTGGTTCTGACTTCAAAAGGAGCGCTTGTTCCGAAGTAACGCATTTGTCCCACTCCGTCATTAGCGGATTGTCCAACCTCTTCCGTGCAGCTTTCAGCCGTAACTGTGTAGCCGCTTCCTATGGGGAAGATGAAGGTGGTGTTCTTAAAGGTCAGAAAGTTGGTTGACTCTAATTTCACATTGCCGTTTTGGAGGACTTGTATGTTGTAGTCCTTCGCATCCGTTTCCGTAAGGTCTGTTACCGTGCGGGTGCTTACTTCGATTTCAGGAGCAGTGGAGTTTTCCAGAGTGAGATTAATCTGTCCGCACTCTTGTACCGGTTCATCATTATTGGTGCAGGCTGCCGCAATCAGCGCAATTCCTGCTAAAGCTAAAAGTTTCTTCATTGTTATAATTGGGGTTTAATTATTCGTAATCATAGTTTAAGACAACATTGTCTATTTTGAGAACACTACCTACGACACGGTCTTCTCCAAAGGGAGAACTACCGTAACCACCGTTTTCTCTATGCATATTGGAGATAGTGGTATCGTAACCGGATTGAAAAAAGACAGTAATATATTTGGCCTTGCTTTGCATATGCTCTTTATTATATTCAAATTTGAGAGTCTGTGTGGTATACTCCTCTTGTCCGGATGAGTTGAATTCAATGGTACTTGCAATTTCTTTTTTATCCGCATTATATACTTTGGCATAAGCCAGGCACTTGTCGTTGATGACAGGGAAATATTTGTAGTCGAACGATATGCTTGTAGGACGGCTTTCCTGCTGTATGCCTAATGTGTATGTATCGGTGTTTTTATCAAATGTGCCTGTGAAAAGGTAACCTGCATATGCTGTTCCGTTATCCCGGGTATAAGTATATACTTCATCTCTGCTCCAAGTGCCACTGACTTTTTTGTTGTAGAATGCCAATGTTGAAATTTCTACAGCATTTGCGTCTTTGCTGCTGTCTGCTGTTGGAACAGTACCGGAACACCAGCGCCACCAGACTCCATAACCGACTCCTGTTCCCCAGCCTGTGGCACTTTCCCCACCTTTGGTCGTTCTTTCATTTCTCGTGTTCCAACCTGTAAGGTAATAACAATATAATGGACGGCTCCAACTGCCGTTACCTCCATTTATCTCTTTTTTATTCCAGACTGATTCAAAATTGCCATTCTCCAATTGTTCTGCACTTTCCATTGTTACTTGCTGTGAATTAGTACAGATGATGCTTCCAAAGCGGGAACGGATGGTATATTGGTTGTTGGCAACGAGCCCCTTTATAACAGTCTTTCCATTATCATTTATAGCTTGTATCCAGTTAATTCCGTCCGCTGAAGCTTCGTACACGATATTGGCCAATACTTTTTCCGTCATTTCCGGTTTGGAGCTCATATTCGCTGCCGTCATAGGAGTAATATATATAAATGTACTCCATACATCTCCTTCCATTTGCTCCGGTAGTGTAAAAGAAGGCAAATCGGGATTGCAATTCAGTGTATAGCGATTAGCGACAAGCACGTCTTTTAGTTCCCAGAAGTTCGATTTTGCTTCATTTAAAGTATTCGTACCGGATAATGTTAATGTATAATTCTTGCCTGCCGGTACAAAAAAGTCAGCGTTATTAGGGATTTCTTGTATGCTTGTCCCATCGGAAATCTCGATTTTGTAGGTGTCGTAGTGCTCAAGCAAATTATCGGCTATTGCAGGATGGACGATTGCGCAGGATAGCTTTACGGAAAGGCTCTTTGCTGTTTCCGTGGCTGTTGTAATCCGGAACTCTTCTGTTGCGGCATATAAATAAGGAGCGGTTCCCATGTTTTCCGTTCCATAAGATGCTTCTAACCTGTAAAAGCCTTCATCCAATACTAAAGACGTGAACTCTCCTGTTTGGTTGTACACCACTTCTCCGGTCTGCGTATCGGTTATTTTGTATGTCAGTTCAGATGCTGTCGGTGCGGTAAAAGTGCTTGTGGTACGGGTGACAGTCTCTGCTGAGGCTTCTGCCGAAATATCCACATCTTTCAGCACGAGCCGTCCTTTGCCTTTGTACGAGGGTTGCAAAACGTCTTCCTGGCAGCTTGCAAACCCAAGAAACAGGCAGAGTATGAATATGTATCGCATTCCGTTTCTCATATCTTCTTATTCTTTTCAATAGTCATAATCCAAACTAAACTCATCTACGTAAAGTGTGCTTCCTCTGCCCCCTACGAAGTAGTCGCCATATTTACTTGCCGAGCATACGATGACAATGTAGGTCGGTACACGGTTAGTAACACGGTAGTCCAGGTTCAATTCGAACTTTTTGTATTCCGTTACTGTTGTTCCGCTGTACATTTCGGCATAGGCGATGATATGTTCGTCGTTTTTGTCAAACAGCTTTCTGTTGGTAGGGCGGGTGCGTATCTCTATCGGTTCCGTCCAATCGCCCAAAGCGATGTATATGGCACATGTATCGGGCTTTCCCTTGTAATTTTGGAAACGCGTATAGTCCTGACTGCCTTCGGCTGGCAAGTCTGTAATAGGTGCGGTGGTATATTTGTAGTATCCTTTCAATTTTGTCGGGCGGCCTGTAAATGGCTGGCCGAAGTTCAAAATACCGTTTGTACCGTCCACCTTGATGAATTTTCCCGTAAACAGGTTGCCGGCAGCAAATTTCACGATTACGTTCTTCGATTCCAGCCTGGCTGCTTTGCCGCTTCCGGCAGCGGTGTCATCGGTGGGGGTGGAATTGCTCTGACTGGCTGTGGTAACGCCTATATTGCCGGTATCCCAAAATGGCGTACTATTTTCTTCCCAGGGGTTTGCCACTTTGCCATCCATGCTCCAATAATCGAAAGAAGCATTGGGCAATTCTATTGCCGCTGTAGTGGTGAAGGTCTTTTCCGTACTTATGGAAGTTCCCGAATATGCACGGCAGACATAGGCGGTCGATGCTTTCAGGTGAGGAATGCGGGCCGAGAAACTGCCACCGGTCGTTATCATATAGGAAGCATCTACTTTCTGCCACTCTTCAGAGGTTGCCTCACGTATTTCGAAGCCGTTGTCTTCGCCTTCAAGCCCCTCTCCATACAGCCAGGCTACATTGACCCAACCGTCTGCCGATGTTATCTTGACAGCATCTGTTTCGAACACATTGAGTGTCCAGTCTTCCAGTATATCCCGGTAAGTGACGATTACGATTTGCGGTTGTCCGCCTGTAAAGTTCATTACCGTGGCGTTGCCGTCGTATCCGTGTATGGTGGAGCCGGTAGGTCCTAACTTTAGTTCTTTGATTTTAATTTTGGACAAATCCTGCTCTTTGCTTACATAGGCAATGGCTCTTCTCTCTTTTTCGTTTACATAGAAAATGGCCTCACCGATTTGGCCTTCTACAACAAAACGGCGGTCGATCGGCTGTTTGGCTATGATTTTCCACGGATAATCCTGGTAGAGGGACAGGATAACCGTTTGAGGATTGGTCAGGTCGAAAGTCGTGTCCGGACGTAAGATGCTTCTTGCACCTTCCGTCATTTCCACTTTCCTGATATATACTTTCTTCATATTTACGGTATCGGCAAGGGTCACTGTCACTGTACGGTTCTCCGTACTGATAACTGCTCCTGTAGTTTCCCCCTCTACTTCGAGCGCAGTGATGTCGAGCTTTATAATGGGATAGGGTACATTGTTCTCTATGCAGGAGCTCAGCAGCCCTGCCAATATCAGGAACAGTCCGGTTGCATATGTTTTTATTTTCTTCATGTATCTTACAGGCAAAGTGTAATTCCTATATTTATGTTGAACAAGTTTATTTTGAAGTCGGCGCCGCTGGCAGTGCGTTTGCCTGTTTCACCTTCATTGTTCTTCTGTTTTTCTATTCTGTACTTGAAGCCGACAACACCGAATGACATCTCGGCGCATACATTCTCCATGATGAATACGGCAACACCGGGATTTAATCCCAGATGTATCTCGTGTATGGTGGTTTCCGTGCGTTTCAATGCTTCGTCCTTGCCACGGGTGAAAGTGCTGCTGCCATTGTTGTAGGAAAGCGAACTTTCATTGAAGAATCCGAAGCGCTTGCCTCTGTCCAGTCCCACATACGAACGGTGGAACAGTGCGATGCTATACGAGTCTTCCGAATAGCGTATGTCTTTGAGGTCGAAACTCAAATCGTCGTCAATGTTTAGCGATATGTTACCCAGGTCGGCTACGGTGTGGTTATACCCGGCTTTGAGTCCGACTATGACATTGTCCTTGAATGCATAACCTACAAATGGTCTGACGGATATTGTACGGAAGTTGCAATCAAAGTCTTTTATCAATGAGAACAGCATCCGGCTGTCTTCGCCGTCATAATTGATATAGGAGAACGTAAGTCCGCCTACCCATTTCTTTTTGGGTATAAAACGGTAATTGATAATTCCCCGGTCGAAGCGTCCGACCGGTTTGGTATAGATAATTTCCGAACTGTCCGGTTGAGCCGCTTCAACAGCCGGCCGTTCAATGTATATCGTGTCGTGTACATAAACTGTCCGTACCCGTAACGAGTCGTGCGCTTGGGATAACGCTTCCTGCGTTTCTTGTGCCCGGACTGTTTCCATACCCACTATGATGCACACCATATATATAAGTAACTTCTTCATCCTTAATTATAAATAAAAGGCCAGTCCCAGACCTATGGAAAACAGGTTTATCTTAAAATTGGCGCTACTTGACGAATGTTCGCCTTGATACACCTGGTTGGTTGTCTGTTTGGTTTTACTGAAGTTCAATCCAAGCACACCGATACTGACTTCTACAGCAGTATAGTTGTTGATGAATGCCACAATGCCCGGTGCTGCTCCGATGCTCATGCCGGTGGTTGTGGCGAAAGTTCCGGTGACCGACTCGTCCTTTCCGTTTATTACTCTGGATTGGCTGCCCGACCATTCCAGCTGGGTTTCGTTAAAGAGTGCAAACCGCTTGCTTTTGCCCAAACTGATGTAGTTGCGCAGTATCAGCATACCTGAATATGTGTGTTTCAACTGATACAGGTCGTTGATGTCAAACTGATTGTCATCATCGATATTCAGCGTCAGGCCATCTATCTTTATCAATGAACGGCTGTAGGCAAACCGGCCTCCGGCCGCTATATTGTCTTTAAACGCATAGCATACCAGGGGACTGACTTTGAATGTATAGCCGTCGGATTTGAATCCGTCGATAATCAAGAACTGGTAGTTATCCTCGGTATGTTCGGAGTAAGATATCGAACTGCCTGCTATCCATTGGCCTTTGGGAACAAATGTGCTTTGTTCGATTTGGCGTTTGAATTCTTGCGCTTGGACTTTACCGCCTGCGATAGCTGCCAGGGCTAATGTTATGATGATTGCTTTTTGTCTCACTTCACAGATGTTTTTATTCATAAACTAATTCGAAGTCGTCGAGCCACATCGTACTTCCTGTTCCGCCACTGAAATAATCGCCGTACTTACTGGATGAGGCTACGATGATGATAGCTGTCGGCTTCCGGTTGGTATAACGGTACTCTACCGGAATGTTGAATTCAATCATTCCTTCTCCTTCTGTCGAAGATGTGAAGTCCTTTTCACCATAACCTATGATATACTCGCTGTTGACATCGAACAGTTGTGCGCTGCCCGGAGTCTTATAGTTGGTTCTGACTATTACAGGCCATGTCTCACCGCCGTATGTTTCGCCGGGCCAGTTGCCTAATACGATAAAGATGCTTCCTATATCCGGATCGCCTTTGTCGATAAATTCGCAACTGTTGTCGTAGTTCACGGTATTGGATTGGTAGCGGACATATCCGCGCAATGCCGTAGGACGAGATTCGAACGGACGTCCCCAACCTAGTACACCATTACCTACGACACCATCCATATTGGTAGCCAGGTATTTGCCGGAAAATACATTGCCAGCCGCAAACTGCCCGATGCCTAACATGCTGGCGAATTTGGATTCCAGTTTGGCTGAGTAGCTACCGCCATGCTTCACAGAACCGTCCGCGGTGGTTATATCCGTTCCGGCCTTTTGTGAACCGTGGTTGCCGGTATCCCAGAACATCGTTCCGCCGGATTCGTATACATAGGTCGGCTTGGAACCATGCCACTTCTCAAACCCGGCATTGGGAAGTTGGGCGGCTTTCTCCGTAGTGAATCTGCAAACCACGGAAGATGCCTTTTCTCCGGTAACCGCTACATATTCATAGGTGGTAGCCACTTTCAGACCGGTGATGGCAGCTGTCATTTCTTTACCGTTCAACACAGCTTCCACTTCCTTCCAGTCGGATGAGCCGGTTATCCGGTAACGGAATATCAAGGGATCGGATGTTTCTTTCATCAGACCGCCCCGCAAGACTGCTTTCGATGTCCATATGTCACCTTCTGTAACCTCTTTGGTCAGCACCACTGCATCGGAAGCGGATATGGATAATACCCCCTCATTGGTGCGGTTGCGGACATCGGTAGCATGTAATATTATGTTATAAGTCCCTTCTTTTGCAGTGATATGTTTCATTAAACCGTCTGAAAACGTCACACACATCGTACCGACATTGCTGCCGGTATTGTATTCGGATTTGTATGACAGGCCGGAAGCTTCCAAACGCCCCCTTTCCATTTCCGTCAGTCTCATGAGGTTCATCCGGACGGGAAGTCCGCATTGTGCGAATTGTTCGCAGTACATGGACAGTTCATTGAGTACGGATGTACTTGTTACGGTATACGATAATTCCGTTCCCATGCCTACTTCATAGAATGCGGAAGAGGTTATATCGAAGTTTTCGCCGCGGAAGATAGGTCGTTGATAAATCTGTACTTCATCGGTTATTTCTCTTATCGGATTGGCGTTGATACTGACTTTTACCGTACCGCCACCGTCTGCGTAGTCTGTCGGTATGAAGTTGAAGGACAAGTCGTAGCGATAGGCGGATTGCGCATCCGGAATGTTTCCTTCTTTTGTATAGCTTTTTCCGTTGGGCATGGTTGCTTCCAGATGCCATTGCAGCTTAGTATTGCCCGCCGGCAGCATGTAGTAGCCGATGGAGTCTTTGGTTTCGGGAAGATAATCTAAAGTGCCGTCTGCAGTGGATACCGTAACTTTATAGGTTTGGAATACGGAGCTCAATGCTTCATCATATTTTACGGCAACTACCGTGTTGGCGATGCCGCAAGTCAGCTCCAGGTTGGTAACTTCGCCGCTGTTAATGTGGAAGGGACGTTCTTCTTTATAATATACAGTTTCGAAAGAAGCGGGTACTGAGTCGCCTGCCGTAACAAGGGCTATGTAGCTGCCGGCAGAGAGGTAAAGCGCTTCCGGAAGTTCGTTTACTCCTTTGTACCGGCGGACGGTTCCCTTTTCATTAAGGATGCCGATTGTACAGTGGCGTTGTAAAGAATCCTGTAATTCATCGGTCATAGAACGGGTTGTAACTTTCACCTGGTCGGTTACACCTACTTTCAAATGAAGCATTCCCTCTCCGTTCAAGGTGTCCTTTTCCGAACAGGCGATAAATGAAATCACTGTTATGGCTGTCAGATAATATTTGAAGTATCTCTTTGGCATTGTGCTTTGCTTAATTTACGATAAGGGCTAATATTGCGGATGCCGTGTTTCCTTTGTCGTCCGTAACCTTTAGATTGAATCTGTGGGTTCCGGGAAAGCCCACCAATAATCCTGTAAATCCACTGATATCAAAGTCAATATCGGTTTTACCGGTAACTTTATCCCCATAGGGTAGACCTAAGTTCTGGAGTATTCCGATTAACGCTCCCGGGTTTGCCAAGTCAAAGTCGGTGAGTCCCAAATCGGAAATGGCATTTGCAAAATCGGTACTGCTGGACGTTATTCCTATTTCTAAATTCCGGATACCTTCCGGTACCGCTATTTTTACAATTACAGGATAGGGATTGTCCGTTGAGACACCGGGTGGTATGGTTATGCTCTGGGTAATATCGAAATCTTTGCCGGTGATTGCCGGTTTGGTTCCGGGACTCGGTTCGGGATTCGGTTCGGGTTCGGGTAGCGGCTCTTCTTCTCCCGGGGCTATGGTTATGTCTTTCTCTACAACCTCACATGTTGCATCTATCTGGATGTCGACCTTTCCAATCTCTCCATTGTCGCCGTCACCACCGCTGTTTTGTTTCATCGAATATTTAATGATACGTTCTTCACCGGGAAGGACGTCGATGAAGGCTTTGGACATCGTAACTTTCTCTCCTTGAATGGTTGCGCTGAGGTCGGCAATCAGAATGTTGGTTTCACCGATGGATTTGAAATATCCTGCACGTGTTTCGTCTTTTGCATATTCCAAACGCCCTTCACCGACGGATACCTGGACTTTGGAGTCTTCATCCAACAACTTTTGAAGTTCGCTGTCATAGGCTATTCTTACCTTGATATTATTCAAGGTACAAACCAGTTCTTTAAGATCCGTTACCGTATTTTCAGTAATTTCAAAATCCTGTTTGGAGAAGTAATAGGGCTTTTCGAACTCTGCCGGTTGTACTTCGTGAGACATGGCTGTGATACTGTAATGGCTTACCTTTAGCGTGAATATTTCGGGCATCTCGCTGTATTTCCACTCTTGCACCATTTTTCCTTCTTTATCCATATCGTAAATGCGGATAATGAAATTGTCGGTATTGATTCCTGCACGGGTAACTGTAGTAGCTGTTTTCTCGTCTACGGAGACTTTTAATGCAGACAGTCCTATTTGACCTTCGGCACGATTGTCTATGTCGTCAGGACCTTTTTGGGCGTTTCCCCATTGTTCGCGTTCGCATGAAGAGAATGCCAGAATAGCAAAGAATGCCAGAGTAAACAGGGTGTTTGATTTCTTCATATTTTGTTATTCATATATAAGTTCTAAATCGTCTATTTTGAGGCGGCTGCCTAAATGGGTGGTCCAGCCTGTTGCACAATCTGTCAAATCAATTGTTCCGGCTTTCTGTAAATCGTCACTGCCGAAAGAGGTTTTGGTTGTTGATAGGATATTGACATATATGTCAGTTGCTTTTTCCATATTTCCTTGGTAGTCGAGGTTGATATATGCTTCCTGATATTCGCTGTCTGCAGAACTTGCGGCTTCTGATATGTACGAGCCGCCTGCTATGACTTTATTCCCGCTGCGTATCTCGATTTCAACTTTAAAGTTGTCTGTCTGATAGGGAGTGTATTTATACCAGAATTTCATTCTGTAGGGTCTGGAGGTGAAAGGATGTCCAGTTGTTACGGTCTCTTTCTTGTCACTCCAATTATAGGTCCCTATGAATAAGCGCCCTGCTTTTGCTCCCTCGGGGTACATCGTGGCAGGGGTACTCGAATATCCTCCGCCGGAACCGGCTGTGTGAATCTCCGCTGCTTTAGCACCGCTTTTTGCGTCTTTTACATAGATAACGGCCGGACAGGTTGTTGTCTGTACCGGTGCCACAACCCATGCTTGGGAATATTTGTTGTTTGTATTCCACCATATATCAGTAGCACCTTTAGTATAAGGGTAATAAAAATAGTGGGTGAAATTTCCAAAAGTCCCTGCAGACCACCGTGTATCGGAATCTGTATGCCAGTCTTCAAAACCGGAATTGGGTATCTGTAGTGCTTCCTCGGTTTTTACGGATACTTCATTCTTGACGGTAATTGTATTGGTTCCATCTATTACGGCTTTAAATATGTAATCGGTGTCAGGCTCTAATCCGCTAACCTCAACCGCATTTTTTATTTTTTCTTGTGATGGAGAAAACCAGTCTCCTGACGCTTTTCTGCATTTTACAGTAATATCCTTAACCGTCTTCAGATATTCGGTTGTTCCCTCTGTGTCTCCAACCAAATAGAGAGTGGCTTTTTTAGCCCATACATCCCCTTCGGGAGCAGTCAGGGAACAGGATGATTCACCGATTCCTACTGTCACGGTCTTTTCTTTATCTCCCGCAATTACTTTTATCTGTTGAGGTTCCTGCAACCCGTCTTTGAACGTGATGGTTACTTGGTGCGTATCTTTATCGCTCTCTATGCTTGTAGGAACTAAAGGTTGCCAATAGCCGTATGCCTGATATTGATAGCTGACTTTGGATATGTCCCCTTTCAAAATGACGGTCAGCAGTATGGTAGTGCTTCCACGTTCGGCATTCATAGGCTTGGCTACATCAAAACCATTAGGCAGAGATTTGATTTTGAGTACCAATGGCTCTTTGTTTACTTTACTTAATTTGTCTGTTGCGGTCAAGGTAAATGTATTTTCTTCGTCTGTTTCCGAATGAGATATATTGACCAGTACTTTTGTGAAGTCCAATATTGCCATTTTATCGACATTGGCACTTAATCCTTTTAACTCCAGCCCCAGATCTTGTAATGTGGTAAGCATGCCTGGTTCCGGATTTACCAGATCAATCTCGGCAGGCCATCCCTTGCTTAACAGAGAAGGAGAGCGGGTTGTCAAGACACATTTGGATATTCCGCCACGCGCCGTCAGCAAGGCTGATAAAGGGGATTCGGGTTCTGTCCATTCCGTTAACTCCCGGGCAACTCCCGGTTCAAATCCTGTTGGCGTAAAGAACGGTGGCTGTGTGTTCAAGGCATCGTCCGAAATATCTATGGTTATCGGCACTCTTTCCGTTTCGTCTGTGAATGATACATCCAATTCCGTACCCCCTGCTTGTACGTCAAATTTCAGACGGTAATGCTGGCGTGCCTTTGCATTCTCTATGGTAGCGGCTTCAAATGTGACTTTGTTTCCTTGTTGCTTGCTTCCTGACAGGTAAATGCTTATCTTGCCAGGCTTTACGTATGCGGCCCTTGTTTCATTCTTGTCGAACGAGATGTCCGTACTGCCGGCAGGGCGTATGTTTACGGTGTAGTCTGTAAAATATTTTTTGAAAAGTTCCGTGTATTCTGTTGTAACTTTTACATTGGCAAGATAACATATGACCGATATGTTTGTACTTTCGTTCTTTTTTATGGAGAACTCTTTTGCTCCTTCGTAGTAAGGGGCTTCAAAACCTTGGGTTTCTATGTTTCCATAAGTGGCCTTTAGTGTATAGTTGCCGGCTGCAATTTCCGTTCCGTCTGTAAAGTCGGCATACCTGTTCCAGGTAAGTTGTACATTATTATTTTGAAGAACGGCAATTGAGAAGTCGTTGATGTCGGGTAATGTCTCTTCATCAGCGGTAGCACGTGTTACCATGTTTTCTACATTTGTATCAACTGCTAATTTCAGATTAAGTCTGCCCTGGTTTGCAGTTTGTTCATTCTCCCGCTCACATCCGGTCAATGTAATACATATTACTGTAAACAGGGTTAGAAAAGTTGTATATTTTTTACCCATTAACAACAGTGTTTGGTTATCTTTTTACCTGCTAATTCTTGAAGTCGGGTACAAAAATATGTTTTTTAGATGAGATAATTAGCGCTTATTGCCTTGTTTTGCAGTTGTAAATGAAAAATGGGACATCATTTGTCCCATTTTTCTCAAAAAAAGAATAGTTGATTAATCTGGTTTTAATCTTGTTTTAGACATAAAATCTTATCGTGAAGGTAGCAATACTACTCCCTGTTTCTTCTTTCCGTCCATTTTGGCGGTTATAGGATGTTCAAAGTGCACGTGACGCAGGTATTTGGACTCATATACAGCAGGTTGCGCATTCAGAAAGTCTTGATTATACACACCGTCATTCATGAAAGCATTGATTGTGAAATAACCTACTCCGAATGAAGTCAGGTTCTGGAAAAAGTGTGTTCCCTGGCTAGGATCGACACGATAGTTCGTCAGTCCTGCTTCTACAATGATACGCGCTGCACTGATGTGGGGCCATTTAACGGGAATACCGAGCCAGGTATCACTGCTGCCCCAACGTCCCGGTCCTATCAGTACATAGTTCTTGCCCTCGTCCAAAAATTGCTGGTTCAATTTTTCTATCTCCCAGGCTATTTCCTGATTGTGGGAAGCGCTGTAGTTGTCGGTCTTTACATAAATTACGTCCTGCAATTCATTCATTATGCCATGCCCTAATGAATTATTGGAACGGAGCAGCAGTTTTTCATCGGGAATGGCTGTGAGGTCCTCGTCAAGCATTTCCTTGCTGTCGACAATCGGGCGTATTTGCAACAGGTAGAACGTCCCGGTCTTGTCCTTTTCACGGTTCATGGTAGCTGCAAATTCGATTTCTACAGGACGGCGCATTTCCTGCTGTCCGTATTTCAATGCCAATTGCAAAATGCGGGGCAGAGGAAATACATCATGCTGCAAGATATTGGCGAAGGTGATAACCTTGCGCCCGCCCGGATATAAACCGTCACGGATTATCTGGTCGTAAGGGTCGTAGGTGGAAGCTATATATTTGAGAGCACCGTCTTTCTCGGCCTCTTTTACGTGTAATTTCAATAGGTTGAAACCATCGTCAATGGAGAAGTCATGTCCGGCGTTACGCAGGTCGAGTGCATAAAAACGTGTTTGGGTTTCTTTGAGCGCAATCTCCATTTCGCTGGTTTGCAGAACTTGGTTGGGGTGATAGGGAGAGAACCGGAGAGTCATACCGCCGTCCACGATGTATTTGCCCAGCCCGAGTGCCAGGTTGACAATACCCTCTTCAGCTTTTTCGTCTCCGATAGGATAATAGTTGAGCGAACGCGCCACGCCCGACATGGACGGGTAATAACGGTCGCCATACTGGTTGCCGACCACTTCCTGCAGGATTACGGCCATTTTCTCCTGGTCGATAACATTGCTTGTGGCTTGCATATAAGCCTTTGAATCGCGGAAATATACAGAAGCATAGACTCCTTTGATTGCATCACTGAGCATACGGAGCATTTCATACTTATCGTCCAGATAAGGAATCATATAAGTATTGTATATACCGGCGAAAGGTTGGTAATGCGAGTCTTCCAATAGTGAGGAAGAGCGGATGGCAATAGGTGATTTTACCACATCGAAGAAAGTGAAAAAGTCCTCAACCAGACGGTCGGGCAGTTTGGCTTTCAGAAAGTAGCGGAGAATCACATCGTCGTCGGCATCGGACAAGGCTATCTGATACAGGTTGTTAGTCTCCATGAATTCATCGAACACATCCGTACACAGTACTACCGTTTTGGGTATGGCAACGCGGGCATTTTCAAATTCGTCGAATTCCGGATGATGTTTCACCATGTTGTCAATGAATGCCAGGCCACGGCCTTTGCCGCCCAGTGAACCGTCGCCGATACGGGCAAAGTTCGAGTAACGGTCGAAACGGTCGCGTTTGAAAACAGCTACCACACCCTGGTTTTTCATCTTGCGGTACTTTACAATTGCTTCAAAGATGATTTTGCGGTGGGCATCCACATCCTGAAGACTGTTCCACGTAATAGGTTTCAAGAACTCGCCAATGGGAAACATGGCGCGTGAATAGAGCCAGCGGCTCACATGGTTGCGGCTGATATGATAGAGGAACGATTCTGCCGGTACGGCAAAGAGGATATTCTGAAGTTCTTTCAGATTCTTGACGCGGGCAATCTCTTCCAGTGTGTCGGGGTTGCGGAAGATAAAGTCGCCGAAACCGAAATTGTCCGATACGATACGGCGCAGGTCTACGTCCATTTTCTTTGAATTCTTATCGATAAAAGCCGCATCGTATTTGGCTGCGTACGACACATTCTCCGATTCGGACGATTGTATAATCAATGGAACAAACGGGTCTTCTTTCCGTATGGCGGCACACAGCTTGATACCTGCGAGTGCATCTTTCTCACCGCGTTCAACGCGAGGGAAGCGGACGTCGGTGATAACTCCCAGTATGTTGTTCTTGTATTTTTCGTATATGCCGATTGCTTCGTTGTAGGTACGTGCAAGGACGATTTTAGGGCGCCCTCTCATACGTAGCGTACGTTGGTGGGCATTCAATGCTTCAGTGGAAAACTCCTGGCTCTGTTTCAATACAAATTTATAAAGATTGGGCAGGATGGAGGAGTAGAAACGGATACCGTCTTCTACCAGAAGAATAATCTGTACGCCCACTTCACTGACGTCGTGTTCCAGATTCATCTTGTCCTCTATCAGCTTGATGATGGAAACCAGTAAGTCGGTGTTCCCCAGCCAGCAGAAGATATAATCGAACGAACTGAGATCCTCGTTGGCAATGCGTTTGGTGATGCCGTGGCTGAACGGGGTCAGAATTACCATAGGGATGTGCTCGTATTGTCCCTTGATGGTTCGCGCTACGTCAAATCCCTCATTATCTCCCGTTCCCGGCATACATATAATAAGATCGTATGGCATGGACGATAGTTGGGACAATGCTTCCTCGCAAGTAGATACCTGTGTAAAGCGCGGCGGATAGCGCAGGGAGAGTGAAGTATATTCATTAAAGATTTTTTCGTCGATACGGCCGTCGTCTTCCAGCATGAAAGCATCATAAGGATTGGCGATTAAAAGCACATTGAAGATACGTCGCGTCATGAGGTTGGCAAACTGCGTATCTTTGAAATAGAGCTGGTTTAATTTAAACTTACTGAGCATGTTTTCTCATGGTTTATTAGTTCGGAGGACAAAAGTAGCAATTTAAATGAAGAATGAGGAATGAAGGATAAAGAATTACCTTTGCAAGCAGTTTATACAGTTGCCCCCTGCTTTTTTGTTTGTTGTTCTTTTATATTCTATGTGATTTGACGTTTTATCATTATTTAATCAAAATATTGCTGCAATGTTTAGGTGTTTTGAAAAGTTTTCCTATATTTGCAGTGTTGTTTATTGACATTTTGTTCAGACAACAAATAGTTAACAAGGTAATAACCTTTAAAACGTAATATTATGAATATCGAACGTATCATGTCCTCTTTGGAGGCAAAGCATCCCGGCGAGTCTGAATATCTTCAAGCCGTAAAGGAAGTACTTCTTTCTATCGAAGATATCTACAATCAGCATCCTGAGTTCGAGAAAGCAAAAATCATAGAACGGTTGGTTGAACCCGATCGTATTTTTACTTTCCGTGTTACGTGGGTGGATGATAAAGGCGAGGTGCAGACTAATCTCGGTTATCGCGTACAGTTCAATAATGCTATCGGCCCGTACAAAGGCGGTATTCGTTTCCACGCTTCAGTAAACCTCTCTATCTTGAAGTTCTTGGGGTTTGAACAGACTTTCAAGAATGCTTTGACTACTCTGCCTATGGGTGGCGGTAAAGGCGGTTCCGATTTCTCTCCGCGCGGTAAGAGCGATGCGGAAGTGATGCGTTTCTGTCAGGCTTTCATGTTGGAATTGTGGCGTCACCTCGGTCCGGATATGGACGTACCCGCCGGTGATATTGGTGTAGGTGGTCGTGAAGTGGGCTATATGTTCGGTATGTATAAGAAACTGACACGCGAATTTACAGGAACTTTCACGGGTAAAGGTCTGGAATTCGGCGGTTCATTGATACGTCCCGAAGCAACCGGTTTCGGTGGATTGTATTTTGTAAACCAAATGCTGGAAACCAAAGGTATAGATATCAAGGGTAAGACGGTTGCTATCTCCGGTTTCGGAAATGTGGCTTGGGGTGCAGCTACCAAGGCTACCCAGTTGGGTGCTAAGGTTGTTACGATTTCCGGTCCCGACGGTTATATCTATGACCCGAACGGCATCAGTGGCAAGAAGATAGATTATATGTTGGAACTCCGTGCATCGGGCAATGATATCGTAGCTCCGTATGCCGATGAATTCCCCGGCTCTACTTTCGTTCCCGGCAAACGTCCGTGGGAGGTGAAAGCCGATATTGCTTTGCCTTGTGCAACGCAGAATGAGTTGAATGGGGAAGATGCACAGCATCTGATTGATAATAAGGTGACTTGTGTGGGTGAAATCTCCAATATGGGATGTACCCCCGAAGCTATCGACCTCTTTATTGAAAATAAGATTATGTATGCACCGGGTAAGGCTGTGAATGCAGGCGGTGTGGCTACCAGCGGATTGGAAATGTCACAGAATGCAATGCATCTCAGTTGGAGTGCGGCTGAGGTAGACGAGAAACTTCATGCCATTATGCACGGTATCCATGCTCAGTGCGTGAAATACGGAACAGAACCCGACGGCTACATCAACTACGTGAAGGGTGCTAATATCGCCGGCTTCATGAAAGTAGCCCACGCCATGATGGGTCAGGGAATTATCTAAGGAAAAACTTTGTTTAGTTGTATTTGTATTTGTGGTTTGTGCTGCCTGCGCCTGTGAAGGTGCAGGCAGCACTTTTTTACTATTTGTGGGTATTATTGTTTTTAATATAGTTATTTATCGGTATTGTGCCAGCTACCTGTGCGATCTAACTTTGCAGCGTGAAAATTAATTTATTAACGCTAAAAAGGAATAAACTAAAATGAAAATTAAAGATGTATTGGTCATGGCGGCCATCGGTTTATTAGGAGCAGCATGCAGTGATGACGATAATAAGGGTAGTCAATGGGGAGACGGAGTTGGAGGTACGAAAACGAATCTGGATGTATCTGCCTATGATAAATGGACTTATGTAAATCTGAAAACCGGAGAAACGGAAATACATCCGGATACAAGCGAATGGATTTATACGGATGGTTCGGTAAGCGAGCCAAAAGCGAAGGAAACTATCGGTATCGAATGGCATATCGCCATACACCGTTATGAGATAAAAACAAACGGTGGCATGGTTTTCGATACGGAGAAAATAAATATGAATGAAATTACGGAGTTGCCTGAAGGAGACTATAAAGCGGATGAAAACATAACAAACGAGGATGAAGAATATGCCATCATCACCGATATGAGCAAAATGATGCAAGGCAACGTCGGTTACGCCAAGACTGCAACTGTGAACAAAGTGTTGTGCAGTTGGGTGAAAAAGACGGAGACAGGTAGTATGCCTCCTACTATTTATGAACCGACAATGCATGTGATAGTTTTGAAGTGTAAGGACGGTAGTTGGGCGAAGCTTCAATTTACACTTGCAGGAAACTCTGAAACGAATAAGAGCGGTTTTGTTACATTCAATTACGAATTTATCCCGATTAAATAAGAATGAGACGGGTTCTTTGTTCCTTACTTTTTTTGCTGGCAGCGGCAGTGCCCACTGTTTTTGCGGAGGAAGTGGACGAAAGGGATAGCAACCGTTATCGCTATTCCATATTGGGAGATGTCGTAGATGAAAACGGGCAGCCAATGCCTGGAGCTACGGTTAGGGTGCTGGGAACTACTTTCGGAGCAGGCACGGATAGCGACGGTGAATTTGTTATCCATTTGGAAAATGCGAAAGAATATACGCTGTTGGTTTCATTCATAGGATACGAATCTCAGGAAATAAAAGCGGTTCCGGCTGTACGTCCGCCGCGACTGCATATCCGATTGGTTCCTTCTTCTAATCAACTGAATGATGTAGTGGTAACCGGTTCGTTTGTTGCAAAACCGTTGAAAGAGGTACCTGTACTGACGCGTGTAATATCTCAAAAGGAGATTCAGGCACTCAATCCGATGAACGTCGAAACTTTACTGCAATACGAACTGCCGGGTTTGCAGATTGGGTATAATTCCATGAGTCAGATGCCTGAGATATCTTATCAAGGCATGGACGGAGAGTATATGCTGTTTTTGATAGACGGCGAACGCGTAAGTGGGGAAGGAGCCGACCATAATGTTGATTTTACCCGTTTCAATGTAGACGATATCGAACGTATAGAAGTCATTAAGGGAGCCCAGTCCACAATCTATGGTTCCAATGCATTGGGTGGAGTCATCAATATCATTACAAAGACCGCCAATCGTCCCTTTAGCGGAAATTTGAATGCACGTTATGCCGGTTCCAACGGACAGAAATATACAGCTTCTACCGGTGTGAAGAAAAATCGTCTTACTTCTTATACCAGCCTTACCTATCGTACAAAAGATACTTATGAGATAGGTGATGAGGTAGGTAAGACCACCGTAACGGAAGGAAGTGACGGTTCTTCGGCAGAGAAGCAGGCAGATGCCGGTTCCACCACGGTCTACGGATACAACATTTGGGATTTTTTGCAGAAAATAGGCTATACCTGCAATGAAAAGCTAAATGCGGATTTGAAAGGTTCGTTTTACCGCAATAAACGGGACAAGCGTGTGGGCAAGATGTATCAGGACATATTCCTTGATTATACCTTGAACGGTAAGGTAACATATCTTCCCGGAGAAAAACAGCAACTTGTAATAGGATATATTTATGATAATTATCAGAAGAACCAGGACTATTTCTTATCCGGAAAGAAAACTACGGATTACCGTAATATCAAGCAGACACCGCGTATCGATTATACCGGAACATTCGGCAAGCATACTGTCAGTGTCGGGTTCGAAGGTGACTTTGAGTACCTGAAACATTATATGCTGGAAGACAGCTCCCATGTTAACAACCAGTTGTACGCTTTCTATGCGCAGGAAGACTGGGATATCCTCGATGAGCTGAATATCGTGGCGGGAGTACGTGCCGACTATCATGAGAAATATCATTGGCATGTCACTCCGAAGGTTTCTTTACTGTGGCATTTTTGCGACCATGTCTCTTTCCGTGCCGGTTATGCACAAGGATTCCGTTCGCCTTCTCTGAAAGAACTCTACCAGGCATACGATATGGGCGGTATGGGTTGGTTCATGCTGTACGGTAATCCGGATTTGAAACCGGAAACCAGCAATCAAGTCTCTCTGTCCGGCGAGTTTACCACGGGAGGGCTGAACATGTCGGTTTCTTTTGCCCACAACCGTTTCAGGAACAAGATAGCCTATATGTCATTGGGCGACGGTTCGAGCGACATGCAGTACGTGAATGCCGATAACGCCAAAACTACGGCCTTGGAGACAATTTTGCGCTACCGTTTTGGTTTCGGGCTGATATTGACTGGTTCTTATGCTTATACGAACGATTATGAAGAGGTTGACGGACGGAATACTTCTTTGGTGCGCCCGCATACGGCAACTTTCAATGCTATGTATTCGCATAAGTTCGGAAAGATAGGTTTTAACTGTTCGCTGAACGGGCAGTGGGGGGCAAAGTTCGATACTTATACAAGAAACCAAAATGATGACGGTACTTATGCGTATGAAATAACCACTTACGATGCACGTACGATGTGTTCGTTGAATACTGGAGTTACCCTTCCGAAAGGCATATCCCTCAATCTGGGTATCGATAACCTGTTCAATTATAAAGACAAGGCTGCCGATAGTTCCCTGCAGGTTCCGCAAAAAGGAATCAGTGTAATAGGAACCGTAAATCTTAATATTGCAGATATGTTCGGGTTATAAATATTAAAATATCGATATGAAGAAAAAACAACTATTGGGGAGCGGCTGTGCGGCCGTCCTCGTGTTGCTGCTTATAGGTATCTGGAACTTATGGTTCAGTTCTACAAGAGTAGCATTTGTCAATTATCAAGTTATCAGTCTCGGACAAATATCCAAGGCTAATGATAATTCGTTTATAAAGATAGCAGAAGTCAGTACCGACGAACTGGATAAACTGACTTCCTACGACATGGTATTTATCAATGCCATGGGGATGAGAATAACGGAAGAACAGCGTGCGCAGATACAGAAGGCTGCCGATGGCGGCTTGCCCATTCTGACCACTTCCGCCACCAATCCTGCCAATGAGATAATTTCGCTGGACTCTATCCAGGCCGACACTTTGAGAAGTTACCTGGGGAATGGCGGGCGCCGTAACTACCGTAGCATGCTGAATTATGTACGTAAGCATATCGACGGCAAGCTTATTTCGGTAGACGAACCTGAAGCTGTAACAGAACGCTCCAATGATATGATATATCATGCCGACCCGAAGAAGCCGGATGATGAAGAACTCGGTTTCAATACGATAGCCGGATACAATGCTTTCCTGCAGGAAAACGGGCTGTTGCAAGAGGGAGCTCCCCGTATCATAATCACTGGTATGATGGGCGAACCGGCAGACCTTATCCGGAAACTGGAGGAGACGGGTAATGTCGTTTATCCGGTACGGAGTATGAAAGGCTTCATTGGCAGGCACCAAATTGATTCAGTATCCCCCTCGGCAGTCATCAATATGGCGCACGGGCGCATGGGAGACTATATCGTGGATTATCTGGCACAACAGAATATCCCGTTGTTTACTCCGCTGAATGTAAACCGGCTCGTAGAAGAGTGGGAGAACGACAAAATGGGAATGAGTGGCGGATTTCTCTCGCAAAGTGTCGTAACCCCCGAAATAGACGGGGCTATCCGTCCTTTCGCTTTGTTCGGACATTATAGGGATGAAGAAGGATTGCAGCATGCTTTTGCCATTCCCGAGCGTTTGGAAACTTTTGTAGAGACGGTGAATAACTATATCAAGCTGCAGAACAAGCCCAACAATGAAAAGCGCGTGGCGATTTATTATTATAAAGGCCCGGGACAGAACGCAATGGCTGCTGCCGGTATGGAAGTTGCCCCTTCGCTTTACAACCTATTGCTGCATTTGAAGAAAGAAGGGTATAAGGTAGACGGCTTGCCGGCATCCTCCAAAGAACTGGAACGTATGATACAAGCACAGGGAGCTGTGTTCGGAACGTATGCGGAAGGAGCTTTCGACAACTTCATGAAGAACGGGCGTCCCGAACTGATTGCCAAAGAACAGTACGAAAGTTGGGTAAGGAAAGTACTCAGGCCGGAAAAATATGCGGAAGTCGTATCTTCCTTCGGAGAATTTCCCGGTGAGTATATGGCTACCGGCGACGGACGTCTGGGAGTTGCCCGCTTACAGTTCGGGAATGTGGTGTTGCTGCCGCAAAATGCCGCCGGAAAGGGAGACAATGCGTTTAAGATTGTTCATGGTACGGATGCCGCACCTCCTCACACTTATATTGCATCTTATTTGTGGACGCAGTTCGGTTTTAAGGCCGATGCGTTGATTCATTTCGGTACTCATGGCAGTCTGGAATTTACACCGAAAAAGCAGGTTGCTTTGAGTAGTAACGATTGGTCCGACCGGCTGGTAGGCGCTTTGCCTCATTTCTATATTTATTCGATAGGAAATGTGGGAGAAGGTATGATAGCCAAACGCAGGGCATATGCAGGCTTGCAGTCTTACCTCACCCCTCCGTTCCTCGAGAGCAGTGTCCGTGGTATCTATCGTGAACTTGTGGAGAAAATTAAGATATACAATAATGCTGTCAGTGCTTGTTCTAACGGTGCGCACGAACAGGAATCCCGGAAAGATATGCGTAGCGAAGTCGATTTGCGCCGTGCTTCTTTGGCTGTGAAGGCAGTGGCGGTGAAGCTGGGTATTCACCGCGAGCTGGAACTGGACAGCGTACTCACCGTTCCTTATACGGAAGACGAGATTTTGCGTATCGAGAACTTTGCCGAGGAACTGGCTACGGAGAAAATAACGGGACAGCTTTATACAATGGGCGTTCCTTATGAAGATGCGCGCATCAGGAGCAGCGTGTACGCCATGGCTACCGAACCGATTGCATACAGCCTGCTTGCCCTGGACAAACTCCGCAAACGCGCCGACGAAAAAACGGTGAAACACCGCGCTTTGTTCACACAGCATTATCTGAATCCTGCCCGTACTTTAGTAATCCGGTTGCTGGCTAATCCGGCTTTGGGAACGGACGAGCTCATCTGCCGTGTGGCGGATATCACGCCCGACGAACTTGCCAAAGCCCGGAAGATAGAAAAATCGCGTAATGCGCCGCAGGGCATGATGGCGATGATGATGGCTGTGGGAGGCGGAGAGAAAGCCCCAATGAAGAAAATGCCTTCTTTCGGAGAATATACCAAAGAAGAAATCACTTTTGCTTTGGCAGTCATGGAAGTCGAGCGCACGATTAAAAATGTCGGAGAATATAAAAAGGCACTTATAGAAAGTCCGGAAAAAGAACTGCTCAGCATGACGAATGCATTGAACGGCGGATATACCCAGCCTTCACCGGGGGGCGACCCGATAGTAAATCCCAATACCTTGCCTACCGGACGCAACCTCTATGGAATCAATGCAGAGGCTACCCCGAGCGAGGCGGCATGGGAGAAAGGCATACAGTTGGCAAATAATACAATCGAGATGTATAAACGCCGGCACAATGATAGCATTCCCCGTAAAGTAAGCTATACGCTGTGGAGCGGCGAGTTCATCGAGACGGAAGGAGCCACTATCGCCCAGATACTCTATATGCTGGGTGTGGAACCTCTGCGGGATGCTTTCGGCCGTGTTACGGATTTGAAACTTATCCCCTCGAAAGAGCTGGGACGCCCGCGTATCGATGTGGTAGTACAGACGAGTGGGCAGTTGAGGGACATTGCAGCTTCCCGCCTGTTCCTTATTAACCGAGCGGTTGAAATGGCTGCCCATGCAAAAGATGACCAGTACGAAAATCAGGTTGCTGCCGGAGTGGTCGAAGCAGAACGGGTATTGATAGAAAAAGGCCTGACTCCTAAAGACGCCAGGGAGATTTCTACGTTCCGCGTGTTCGGAGGAGCTAACGGCGGTTACGGAACCGGTATCCAGGGTATGGTGATGAGTGGTGACCGTTGGGAGAGCGAGAAAGAAATAGCAGATACCTATTTGAATAATATGGGTGCTTACTACGGCAGTGAAAAGAACTGGGAAGCCTTCCGTCAATTCGCTTTCGAAGCTGCGCTGACACGTACGGATGCGGTTATACAGCCTCGCCAGAGTAATACGTGGGGAGCATTGAGCCTCGACCACGTGTACGAGTTTATGGGCGGGCTCAACCTGGCTGTTCGTAATGTGACGGGAAAAGACCCGGATGCTTACCTGAGCGATTACCGCAATCGCAACAACTTCCGCATGCAGGAGGTCAAGGAGGCTATCGGAGTGGAGAGCCGTACGACTATCTTCAACCCTACCTATATCAAGGAGAAAATGAAAGGAGAAGCAGGTGATGCGAATACATTTGCCGAGATTGTACAAAACACATATGGCTGGAATGTGATGAAGCCCAAAGCTATCGATAAGGAAATGTGGGATGAGATATATAATGTGTACGTAAAGGATAAGTTCGGCCTGGGCTTGCATGAATATTTCGAGCAACAGAATCCGGCAGCTTTGGAGGAGATGACTGCTGTTATGCTGGAGACGGTGCGCAAGGGAATGTGGAAAGCCAGCGAGCAGCAAGTGGCCGATATAGCTAAGTTGCATACCGATTTGGTAAACAAGTACAAACCCTCCTGTTCCGGCTTTGTTTGCGACAATGCCAAGTTAAGGCAGTTCATTGCTTCGAAAACCGATGCACAGGCAGCAGCGGAATATAAGAAAAACATTGTTCAGATACGTGAAGCTGCCGCATCCGATGACAAGAAAGGGATGGTGATGAAAAAAGAGGAGATGGCTTCTACCGCAGAAGAACAGACCAATGTACTGAGCAATACGATAGTCGGTTTGGTAGTAGTGCTTGCTATCGTCGTACTGCTGTTGCTCGTCCGTTATCGTTGTAAAAAACTACAGGAATAATGGAAACGGTTGTTTTTGTACTTATGATATTGGTTTGCTTCAACTTCATGTTGAAGCAAACTTATCGTAAATTAAGGTCGGTGCTGGTAATATCCGTCATCTGTGCCTTGTTCGTAGGGCTGATGTGGCCTTATGCTATCGAGCAGTCCAAAACCCAGATTGCCGACTGGCTGGCTAATCCTGCACTGATGCTCGATACCTCCGTTGTACTGAGCGTGGAAGTGGTTCTGCAGATGGCCTTCTGTATGCTGGCTGCACATATCCAAAGTGCCGGACCTGTGAAGAAGCGCGTGCTATGGGCTTATAAGGCACTGCGCTGGTTTCCGGGTATTTTAGTTTTTCCGGTGCTGTTCTGCGGCTTGGTCGCATTGATATTCTCCTTCCCCGGGGTATCCTTTTCCCTGATTGCCTGGAGCATGGCAGCGGCGGTATTCGTATTGATACCTGCCGGGAGCTTCCTTTTGCGCTGGTTACTGCCCGAAAAAGAACTTCGGCTGGAATTGCTTTTCCTCGCCAATGCCCTGATTGCTATTTTGGGAATTATCGCTACTGTCAACGGCCGTACGGCAGTGAAAGGAATAGACGAGGTAGACTGGGGAGCGTTGGCAGGCTTGACAATCCTGCTTGTTGCCGGTGCATTGGTCGGAATGATTTTAAGAAAAGTGAAATTGAAAAGACAAACTAACTAATTAAATAAAAATTATGAATTACATTTCAGACATTCTCTATTGGATATCTACAGGGCTTCTGGTTCCTGTTATCGTATTGTTGATTATTCTTTTCGGACGTTCGGTCTTGCTCCTCGGAAACTTTTTCGGGCAATATCTGGCTATCCGTAAGACCGATGCCTTGCTGCGCAAGGAGTTGGATGCACTGACTCCTGAAACAGTTTCGGAGCTGGGCGGACACCTCTCCAAGAAGAACAACTCTTTGGTGGTTGCTTACATTCACCGTATTATCGAGATGAAAGATAGTCCGGCGCACGTGCAGCGCCTGCTTGCCGATTTTGAGATAGCGGCAGATAAAGATTTGGCAATATCCAAGACTCTAACCAAAATGGGACCGATGTTGGGATTAATGGGAACGCTGATTCCAATGGGTCCGGCACTTGTAGGGCTTTCCACCGGTGACATTGCCTCGATGGCCTACAATATGCAGGTGGCATTTGCCACTACGGTTGTCGGGCTGTTCTCCAGTGCTATCGGGTTTATAACACAGCAAGTCAAGCAGCGTTGGTATTTGCAGGATATGACTAATCTCGAATTTCTCTCTGAATTGTTAAACCAAAATCAAAAAGAATAATGAAAAGGCGTTTGCTGAGAAAAGAAGAAGATAGCGACCCGATGAGTGTGGTAAGCAATCTTTTCGATGTGGCAATGGTATTTGCCGTAGCACTTATGGTTGCATTGGTGAGCCGTTACAATATGACTGAGATGTTCAGTCAGGAAGATTTCACTATGGTAAAGAATCCTGGAAAAGAGAACATGGAGATTATTACGAAAGAAGGTCAGAAAATCAATAAATATACTCCGTCGGAGAATCAGGATGCCAAAAGCGGTAAAAAAGGCAAAAAGGTAGGGATTGCTTATGAGTTGGATAACGGCGAGATTATTTATGTGCCCGAAGAGTAATTCCATTGCACCTAAAATTATTACCTTTGCTGCTCGAAATTTATAAATAACTAAGAGATGTTACAACCGGAATTGAAATTAAGACGTGATAAGATACGTGCCCTCATGGCCCAACAAGGTATCGATGCGGCACTTATTACCTGCAATGTAAACTTAATCTATACGTATGGTTGCGTAGTAAGCGGCTATTTATATCTGCCGTTGAATGCTCCTGCGCGTTTGTTCATAAAGCGCCCTAACGATATTGAGGGCGAGCATATTCATCCTATCCGTAAGCCGGAGCAAATAACCGGATTATTGAAAGAATGCGGTCTTCCTTTGCCGGTCAAGTTGATGCTGGAGGGTGATGAACTACCCTTTACGGAATATAATCGTTTGGCTGCCTGCTTTCCCGAAACAGAGGTCGTGCCTTGCGGCACTGCGTTGATTCGTCAGGCACGAAGCGTAAAAACTCCGATGGAAATCGAAATGTTCCGTCGTTCCGGAGCTGCCCATACAAAGGCATACGAACAGATTCCATCGGTTTATCAGCCGGGAATGACCGACCGTCAATTATCTGTTGAAATAGAACGGCTGATGCGTCTGGAAGGTTGTCTGGGTATTTTCCGCGTATTCGGACAGAGTATGGAAATCTTCATGGGAAGTCTTTTGGCCGGTGACAATGCAGCGGTTCCTTCTCCGTATGATTTTGCATTGGGCGGCAAAGGGCTTGATCCTTCATTGCCCGGTGGCGTGAGCGGCACTCTCCTGCAAGCGGGGCAATGTTTCATGGTGGATATGGGTGGAAACTTCTATGGTTACATGGGCGATATGAGCCGTGTGTTCTCCATTGGCAAGTTGCCGGAACAGGCCTATGCTGCACATCAGACGTGTTTAGAAATACAAGAGGAGATTGTGGCAATGGCAAAACCGGGAACTGTTTGTGAAGATATGTATAACAAGGCTATTGAAATAGTAACGAAAGCCGGTTTTGCGGATTATTTTATGGGAGTAGACCAAAAGGCAAAATTCATAGGGCATGGCATTGGTTTGGAAATAAATGAAATGCCCGTATTGGCTCCTCGTATGAAGCAGGAATTGGAACCGGGTATGGTTTTTGCTTTGGAACCCAAGATTGTTTTACCCGGTATAGGTCCTGTCGGAATTGAAAACTCATGGGCAGTAACCACCGACGGCCTTGAGAAACTGACTTTGTGCAAAGAAGAAATCATAGAATTATGATGGATAATTAGTGGTTAGCGATTAGTGATTAGGTTGGTAATTACGTCGCATGACAGTCGCTAATCGTTAACCGCTAATCACTAATCACTAACCGCTTACTTCACCCTTCTGTTTAATTGGTTATTAGCCTTGGACGGTTTTGATTTTCCGATTCTTTTTCCTGTCGGTTTGGCTTTTTTGTTCCGGTTAGGGTGCGATTGTGCGTTTTTATTCCCCTTCATAATATTCACATAGATAATAACGGGCGATAAAGTCCCAATTTTGCTGTAGTATTTCTTTGCCGTTGTCAAATGGAAATTGCACATCAGGTAATATTCCTTTGAGCATACCGTACTTTATTAAGTCGAACGGGCAGGCTCCCGGACGGCAAAAGAGTTTGTAGCCTTCGGCAGCAGCGCGTTTGGCATTGTACATCGGGTTGTGCTCTTCACAAAAATAGGCAGCTACGTCGTGGGCTATTAGCATACCTTTGGCATTGGCGTATATTACGAATTCTTTCTTGTACTGTAAGTCAGGAAGTAAAGCAGAACGGGTATTTTCCCATTTTAGAACTTCAACAAAGAATTTGCAGAGTTCTTTATAGGTAGCAAAATATAATAAAGGTTTGCCACCGCTGTATTCCAGACAATGCTCCACATCCTTGCTCAGTTTTGTTTCAGGAGTGATTTCGGGAAGAGGAACAAAGGGCATATCTAACAAATCCGGTCCCATTACCCATAAAAAAGAAGAAGTTTTTTCATTGATAGGCGCTTCTTCAAATTTTTCGTCCATCATTTTATAAGCTTCCTGAGCTAAAGCCAACAAGTCCTTATCATACGGATTTTGTAACGTATATTCATCCGGTCCATAGAGTGCGAAGTGTGATTTTAATGTCCACAGTACAAATGCTATATCTTCCGGATTGATTTCATCGGGGATGTAGCTGTCGGATAGCGGATAGAAGGGAAGGTAGGTATTATACTGTTTGTAGTATAATTCGGTGAATGTCTTCCAACCGCCGGTCTGGGCAATTACATCCTGAAAATACATAGTGAGTGATACTGTGGCATCTTTCTGCGCATAGTCATCTTCCTTGAATAGAGGAGATTGCTTTACTAACGATAGGATACTTGCTGAAAAATTGAGATACCATTGGTCGCCGGGGAGTACACGTGTACGTTCGTTGGCAGCCAACCATTGTTTCATGGGAATAGGAACTGGCTTCATTGCTTGTTTACTTTTAATGTATGAATAATATGTATGGACTATAATCTTTTCAGAGCCAGCTTGATAACCTGTTCTACCGGTGCATTGGCATCTTCCTTCAAAATAGCCGTTACTACTTTTTGTGAAGGAGCTTGTGCAAATCCCAGCATTGTAAGGGCGGCTACGGCTTCTTCTTGTACTTGTGCATTGGCGGCGGTAAAGGCAGGACCGGTTATGTCAACCGCTCCGGAAGCCATTCCACAGGTTTTTATTTTGTCTTTTAAATCGACTATCACACGCTGGGCTGTTTTTAAACCGATTCCTTTCACCGTTTTCAGCAAGTTGGCATTCTCCGTGCTGATAACATTTATCAATTCGGAAGGCGATAAAGCCGAAAGAATCATGCGGGCCGTATTGCCGCCGATGCCTGATACGGAAATCAGCAGAAGGAACAGCTCACGCTCTTGCTTGTCTGCAAAACCATAAAGGATATAGGCGTCTTCGCGGATAGCTTCATAGATATATAGCTTGCAGCTTTTTTTTCCTTGTATGGCAGCATATGTGTTCAGGGAAATATTTACGGCATATCCCAAACCGTTACAGTCTATAGTTGCGCTTGCCGGACTCAGCTCGGCAATTTCACCTTTAATGTATTCTATCATATGATTATTATTCCTAATTCTGCGAATGTAGGAATTATTATTGACTTTTAGTCTCTAAAAAAAGAAAAACTCTGTGAAACTTGAGGGCTTCTATAGTTAAGTTATAAATTAAAATGCTTACTTTTGCGCTCATAAAATAGAAAGTTGATAACTAAAACCGATAAAAAGATGAAAAAAGTAAGAGCAGCCATCGTGGGTTATGGCAATATCGGACATTTTGTACTTGAGGCATTACAGGCAGCTCCCGATTTTGAAATCGCAGGAGTAGTACGTCGTGCAGGGGCGGAGAATCGTCCTGCAGAATTGAGTGAATATTCCGTAGTGAAAGATATCAAAGAGTTGAAGGATGTGGATGTGGCCATCCTTTGTACTCCTACGCGTAGCGTTGAGAAATATGCTAAAGAGATATTGGCACTTGGCATCCATACAGTGGACAGCTTCGATATTCATACCGGCATTCCGGCATTGCGCCGTACACTGGATGCTGAGGCAAAAGCGCATAATACTGTTTCTATTATTTCTGCCGGTTGGGATCCGGGAAGCGATTCTGTTGTGCGTACCTTGCTGGAGGCTATTGCGCCGAAGGGAATTACCTATACCAACTTCGGTCCGGGTATGAGTATGGGACATACGGTGGCAGTAAAGGCTATCGAGGGTGTAAAAGCCGCCCTTTCAATGACGATTCCTACCGGTACGGGCATACATCGCCGTATGGTATACATCGAACTGAACGATGGTTACGAATTTGACAAAGTAGCTGCCGCCATCAAAGCCGATCCGTATTTCGTAAATGACGAAACGCATGTGAAGCTTGTTCCGAGCGTAGATGCACTGCTTGATATGGGACACGGTGTAAACCTGACCCGTAAGGGTGTTTCCGGAAAAACACAGAACCAACTGTTCGAATTCAACATGCGCATCAATAACCCGGCGCTTACTGCGCAAGTGCTGGTATGTGTGGCACGTGCTGCAATGCGTCAGCAACCGGGTTGCTATACAATGGTTGAGATTCCGGTTATCGACCTTCTGCCGGGCGACCGTGAAGAGTGGATTGCACACCTGGTATAAAAATATAAAAAAACAGATGGTGCGTTTATATGGAATGCACCATCTGTTAGTACTGAACGCATCGTCTGTTATAGTCAAACAGACGATGTGTTTTTTATATCCTAACCATCAGAAGAAGAATCTGAGCACATCATTGAAGTTAGCCCAAATCAGCAAGCCGAACAATAGGAACATACCTACCATTTGAGCACGCTCCATAAACTTATCGCTGGGTTTGCGACGTGCTACAATCTCGTAGATGAGGAACAGGACATGTCCGCCGTCCAATGCCGGAATAGGCAGAATGTTCATGAAAGCAAGGATGATTGAAAGGAATGCCGTCATGTACCAGAACTGATACCAGTCCCATGTTGCAGGGAAGATGCTGCCGATTGTTCCGAAACCGCCAAGCTGTTTGGCGCCCTCTTTAGAGAAAAGATACTTCATCTGGCTGACATAACCTTTCAGCGTATTTACTCCCAGGGTAACCCCGGCCGGGATAGATGCGAAGAAACTATATTCTTTCTTGACAACGGGCAACAGCTTGTTTGTCTGCAGGGATGCAGCGACACCGATTTGATATAAAGAATCTGTAGTCAGCTTTACGGTATCCGCTACCCCCGCTCTGACGTAAGTCAGGGTGAGAAGACGGCTGGTACTGTCGTTAGCTGCTTTTTGGCGATTCAGCATTTCTTCCTTAAAGTCGAAGTAAGCGATGTTACGTCCATCCAATTGAGTGATGCTGTCACCCGGTTGTAATCCGGCAAGTGCGGCAGGTTGTCCCGGCATAATGCTGTCGATGACAAACGGATAGCGGAATGAAGCGAAACGGACACTGTCGGCAAGCAGGCGTTCCATCATATCTTCGGGGATGTACACGGATACTTCCTGCCCGTTACGCAATACGCTGACCTGACGTGCATCGACGATGCTTGTCAGCATGTCGCCACCATAGCGTTCAAAAGGTACGCCGTCGGCGGATACCAATATATCGCCGTCACGGAAACCGATTGCTTTAGCCGTTTCATTAAAGTCCATACCCAGCGGGGCTTTCTGCAAAGGTACATATTCATCTCCCCACGCAAAGAGTATCATGGAGTAGATGAACAATGCCAACAGGAAATTGAACAGTACGCCGCCTATCATAATCAGCAGACGCTGCCATGCCGGTTTGGCACGGAATTCCCACGGTTGCATGGGCTGTTTCATCTGTTCGGTATCCATAGACTCGTCTATCATACCTGCAATTTTGACGTACCCGCCTAAAGGCAACCAGCCGATACCATATTCCGTTTCACTGTTTTTCGGTTTGAATTTGAACAAGGTGAACCACGGGTCAAAGAACAAACAGAATTTTTCCACTCGTGTCTTAAATAAACGAGCGAAGAGGAAGTGCCCGCCTTCATGGATTATTACGAGCAATGAAAGGCTCATTATAAGTTGCAGGGCACGGATCAAGAATGTTTCCATCTAATTATTTACTATTTTATTATTTGCAATTTAATTTTTAACTATCAATTCTTTTGCTATTCGTCTGGCTTCTGCGTCAGTTGCCACATAGTCTTCGTAAGCAGGTTTTTGTATAAAGGATACGCGTGCCATTGTCTTTTCGATTACGTCGCTCATGCCGAGGAATGATATTTCGTCCCGTAGGAAAGCGGCTACCACCACCTCATTGGCTGCATTGACGATACATGGCATGTTTCCTGCACGGTGCAGCGCTTCGTATGCCAGCGCCAGGTTGCGGAAACGTTTCGTATCCGGCTGCTCGAATGTCAGGTCCGTGCACAATTTGAAGTCCAGCCGGGGGAAAGACGCTTTCAGGCGTTCCGGATAGGAGAATGCGTACTGAATGGGCAGGCGCATATCCGGCATTCCCAACTGCGCTTTCACTGCTCCGTCCTCAAACTGCACCATTGAGTGAATGACGGATTGCGGATGTACCACTACTTCTATCTGGTCGGGGCGTACACCGAACAGCCATTTTGCTTCAATCACTTCAAATCCCTTGTTCATCATGGAAGCGGAGTCTATTGTAATTTTGGCTCCCATGTCCCAATTGGGGTGCTTCAAAGCCTGTGCCTTGGTTACGGTGGCAAGCTGCTCCATTGTACAGGTACGGAACGGGCCGCCGGAAGCTGTCAGTATAACTTTCTCGACAGGGTTACCCATTTCTCCGGCTAAACACTGGAACACGGCAGAATGTTCGGAGTCTACCGGTAAGATGGGAGTACCGCTGAAACGTGCCAGGTCGTTGATAAGCTCGCCCGCCACGACTAATGTTTCTTTGTTGGCGAGGGCTATCGTCTTGCGTGCGCGGATTGCGTTCATAGTCGGTTTCAGCCCGGCATAGCCTACCATGGCTGTAAGTACCATGTCGATAGGTTTTTCCGCCACAATCTGGCATAAGGCCTCTTCGCTGGCATACACTTTGATGGGGAGGTCGGCAAGTGCGTCTTTCAGTTGTTGATATTTCGTTTCGTTTGCTATTACCACTGCCTCAGGCTTGAACTTGCGTGCCTGGGCAATCAAATCCTCCACCCGGTTGTTGGCTGTCAGTACATAGGCTTCGTATCGGTCGGGATGTTCCTCTATGACCTGTAATGCCTGTGTACCGATAGAGCCGGTAGAGCCAAGTATGGCAATTTGTTTCTTCATCAGTCTTATAATTTATGCTTTCAGGTTTATATCTTATACTTAATGCTTTATACTTTTAAAATACGATATAGAGTTCCGGGTTTACCGCCCTTCCTTTGTGCCACAGTTCGAAGTGCAGGTGCGGTCCGGTAGTCAGTTGTCCGCTGTTGCCTACCAGGGCAATGGCTTCTCCGCCTTTTACGGTGTCGCCTTCGCGTTTCAACAAAGAGCCGCAATGCTTGTAGACGGATACGAAATCCTGGTTATGCTGTACTTCTATCAAATAGCCGGTTTCGGCTGTATAGGTACTCAGAATGACCGTTCCGTCCAGGGTTGCCAATACGCTTTCTCCCGGATTGGCGGCTATATCCGTTCCGAAGTGCCTCTTTTCGGCATTGAAAGGAGATGAAATCATGCCGCGGGTGGGGCGGTAGAATATCAGTCCGTCTACTTCGGGGCGTGAGGCGATGCTCGTCAGGTTGTATTTCTCCGTTTCCTCGTACTGTTTGCGGAATTCAGCCTCGCGTTGCGTTCGTTCCATAAGCGAATCTTCCCGTACGGTAGTCAGGGAGTCGATGGAATGGATGGTGTCGGTTTTGATTTTACCCAGAAAGATGTCCTGGATATTCATTATGTACAGATTCTGTCTGTCTACGAGTTGCTGGAGTGAGTCTACACGCAGGGCATTCTCCACGACCTGCGCACGAATTTCACTGTTCATGTATCCGGGCAGGTAATTGCGCAACGGGGTAAAGGCAACAATCAGGGAGGCAATCAGAAAGAGTACCGTCAGTACGGAAAGCAATACGGAGATTCCGTTCAGTTTGGACACACGTAAGGTGACAATATCCTCAAGGGTATTCTCGTTCGTAATGGTCAGTCTGTATTTGAACTTGATATTACTCCAAAAGGCTTTTCTTCTTTTTTTCTTCTTATTTGCTGCCACTTATAAACTTTCTATTTATAATTTGAACTTTGCGTTTCGCGCCTTATTCACGCTTCTTCCGTATCGTCTAAAGCAAGTAATCCTTCCGGCAGGTCCACCGTGATAACCTTATGCTTCTGGTCGATGTCCATAATGAAATCTTCCTGTGCCGGAATCAGCAATTCTTCTCCTTTATAATCTACCACGAACAGAGTGTTGATGGTAGAGGTGTCCACATCCGTCACTTCACCCAGTTGGCCGTGGTGTACTTCTTCCATACGGAAACCGACGAAGAAATCCCAACTGAGTTCTCCCGGTCCGGCTCCCTCGGCATGCTTCACGGGAAAATAAACCTCAATGTTGGTAAACATCCGTGCGCGTTCTGCCGTATCCACTCCTTCAAGTTTGACGAGAGCCGTAGTGTCTGAGCGGAAACGATATTCTTCGATAAAGAACGGTACGAATATACCGTCCAACAAGCAGATGAGACATTCGGCCTCTACACGGTCGAAAATATCATCTGTAAAGGTGAATGACAATTCTCCGTGAATGCCATGAGGTTTGTTGAATATACCTATTTTATATACTTCTTCTTTTCGTATCATATCGTTTTATCGCCTTGTCTGTTGCTTGTCACTTCCTTATATTCTCGTTATTCTTGCTCCGATCGCATTCAGCCGTCCTTCTATATTCTGATACCCCCGGTCTATCTGCTCGATGTTATGAATACGGCTGATGCCGTCGGCGCTCATGGCGGCTATCAGCAGAGCAATACCGGCACGGATATCCGGGGACGTCATATTGCCGCCACGCAGTTTGAAACCGTGGTTATGTCCGATTACTACGGCGCGGTGCGGGTCGCACAGAATGATTTGCGCTCCCATGTCTATCAGTTTGTCCACGAAGAAGAGGCGGCTTTCAAACATCTTCTGATGAATCAGCACGCTGCCTTTCGCCTGTGTGGCAACTACCAGCAGTACGCTCAGCAAGTCCGGCGTCAGTCCGGGCCAGGGTGCATCGGCTATTGTCATGATAGAACCGTCAATGAAGGATTCTATCTGATAAGTATCCTGGGCAGGCACATAAATATCATCGCCCCGTTGTTCCATTTTGATGCCCAAACGCCGGAAACTGTCGGGGATGATACCTAAGTTTTCGTGCGAAACGTTCTTGATGGTCAGCTCGCTTTTCGTCATGGCTGCCATGCCGATGAAGCTTCCCACTTCAATCATGTCCGGAAGAACGGTATGCTCTGTTCCGTGCAGTTCGTCCACTCCCTCAATGGTGAGCAGATTGGAAGCGATACCTTCTATCTTTGCACCCATGCGGTTCAGCATCCGGCATAGCTGTTGTATGTAAGGCTCGCAGGCGGCATTGTAGATGGTTGTTTTACCTTTGGCCAATACTGCTGCCATTACGATATTGGCAGTGCCCGTTACAGATGCTTCGTCCAGCAACATATAGCTGCCTTGCAATTGCCGGGCGGATATTTCGTAAACTTCCCGTCTTTCATTGTAAACGAATTCGGCACCTAAATTCCGTATGCCGATGAAATGGGTGTCCAAACGGCGGCGGCCTATCTTGTCTCCGCCCGGTTTGGAAATCATAGCCTTGCCAAAGCGTGCCACCATCGGTCCTACGAGCATGACCGAACCGCGCAGGCTGGAGCACCTTTTCAGGAATTCATCGCTCTCCAGATAGGCAAAATCAACATTGGCTGCTTGAAAGCTATATGTATCGATGCCTTTTTTCGATACGTTCACTCCCATATCCCGCATCAACTGAATCAGGTTGTTCACATCCAGGATGTCCGGTATGTTGTGCACCGTCACCTCTTCGGCTGTGAGCAGGGTGGCGCAGATAATCTGCAGCACCTCGTTCTTCGCTCCTTGAGGATAAATGTCTCCGGAAAGGCTGTGTCCGCCTTCTATTACAAATGAAGCCATGAAATAGTGGTTAGTAGTTAGTGATTAGCGATTAACGGTTAGTGATTAGGGTAGCGTGGTGATGTCCTATGATATTAACCGTTAATCGCTAATCACTAACCGCTATTTTAGTATTTTCTTTTATTATTTCTGTTGTTGTTTCTGTTGTTCTGGTTATTCATCTTCGGCCGATAATTCTGTTCGATCCGTTCGGCCATAAGGCGGAGAAGGCTGTCGGTCATCTGCAGTTTGCCGCCGGACAGTTCTGCAAGGTCGTCCGCTATTTTGCGGTCGTCGACAGTATCTTTATTCCAGGACATATAGTCTTTCTTCATGTGGTTGCATATCAGTGCAACGAGGTTCTGCTTCTCGTCACCTTCGGGAAAGTCGATGGCTTTCTTAATCAGCACTTCCAGGGTACGGCCGTAGTGGCGGTAACGTATTTTGGTACTGGGATAAGGAACGGTTTCCGGTTTGGTTATCAGGTTGTCTTTGCGGATAACTTCGTATGGATAGTCGATGTCCAGCTTGAAGTCCGCCATGATGGCAAGATGATCCCACAGCTTGTGCTTGAAATCGGGTATGTCGCGAAGGTGGGGAAACATGTTTCCCATGATGTTGATAATGGTATTTGCACAACGCTGGCGCTCGGAGCGGTCTTCGATTGTCAGTGCATGGTCTACCATATTCTGGATGCTGCGCCCGTATTCGGGCAAAGGCATCCGCTTTTGTTGAGTATTATATTGCATATCCTTTAGAATTAGCGGTTAATGATTAGTGGTTAGTGATTAGCAGTTAGTGATTAGTGGTTAATGCTATACGGTCCAATTGCGCAGCCCGCTAATCGCTAATCACTAACCGCTAACCACAAATCGCTATAAAAGTTTTTTCGGTTGGCTTGCTACGAATTCTTTCAAGTAGAACGGTTCGAAGTAGGCAACGTCTTTAAAATCTTTTTCGGCTATAGCTTTTTCTGCCAGCGGGAACATCATGCTTGCCAGCGGACGGATGCCGTCGATGAAATGGGCGTTGGGATGCACAATCTTTTCCTTGCACTTGGCTGCACCGTCGCCGAAGAAATACACGGGCTGCTTGTCCAGAAACTCCTGATAGGAGTTTTCGTCCACAATGTCTGCCGCAATGTCGCGTACCGGTCTCAGCGCGCGGTCGTAAACGGCGGCATACACTTCCATGCGGCGGGCATCAATCATGGGGCACAACAGGGCGTCTTCCGGCAGCTCATCGTGATAGAGCAGTACCGGAACGCATTGCACTTTCAGGGTGGGAAGCCCGATGAGGGGCAGGTTGCGCCCGTAACATACACCTTTTGCCATAGACACACCGATGCGTAGCCCTGTGTACGAACCGGGACCGCAACTTACGGCAACGGCATCCAGCGGCATGGCGTGGCTGTCGGCAAATGACAGGGCTTCGTCTACGAATACGCCCAGCGATACGGCGTGTGAAGGCCCGTTCAGGTCTTCTTTTTTGAAAACGTTCTGTCCGTCCTCGCTCACGGCTACGGAGCAGGCCGAAGTGGATGTTTCAATATGCAAGATACATGACATAACTTCTATTCTGATTTTTATTGTGGCAAATTTACGTGATTTGTTTCGATTACACAAGTTGTTTGCCGAATGGTTTGTCGTTGCATTCCTGATTCATTGATTAAATTGTCGGCTGCTTGCTTGCATCTGTTCAGAAAATTAGCGAATATTGCATACTAAGTTGTGCATGCGATATTTGTCTATTGCTCAAATTATTCTCAGTGAATGCAATAAATAATCAGTGAGAATAGCTATCTTTGTCGCATAAAACTATACATTATGATACAATCTATGACGGGCTACGGCAAAGCAACAGCCGAACTGTCCGATAAGAAAATCAATATTGAAATTAAGTCGCTTAACAGCAAAGCGATGGATTTATCTGCCCGTATTGCTCCGCTTTACAGGGAAAAGGAAATGGAAATCCGTAACGAAATATCCAAAATGCTGGAACGGGGCAAGGTCGATTTCAGCCTTTGGATTGAGAAGAAAGATGCGGAACAACTGGCCACTCCTATCAATCAGGAATTGGTGGAGGCCTATTACAAACGGATTAAGGAAATTTCTGCGGCTGCCGGTATTCCCGAACCTGCCGACTGGTTTGCCACGCTGCTCCGTATGCCGGATGTAATGACGAAGAATGAGACTCAGGAGCTGAGCGATGAGGAATGGGCAGTGGTGCATGCGGCAGTGGAAGAGGCTATCAATCATCTGATAGACTTCCGCAAGCAGGAGGGCGCAGCGCTCGAAAAGAAATTCCGTGAGAAGATAGAGAATATAGCACGGTTGCTCGAATCGGTGGCTCCCTACGAGCAGGAACGGGTAGGCAAGGTAAAGGACCGTATCACCGATGCGCTTGAAAAGACATTGAGTGTGGATTATGACAAGAACCGCCTGGAACAGGAACTTATCTATTACATCGAGAAACTCGATATCAACGAAGAAAAGCAACGTCTTTCCAATCACCTGAAATACTTTATCAGCACGCTCGAAAGCGGTAGCGGACAAGGTAAGAAGCTGGGCTTCATCGCACAGGAAATGGGTCGCGAAATCAATACTTTGGGCAGCAAGTCCAATCATGCCGAAATGCAGAAGATTGTAGTGCAGATGAAGGACGAGCTGGAGCAAATCAAGGAACAGGTCCTGAACGTGATGTAAGGAACCGGTTCCGGACGTTGCATGAATTTATGATAAGTTTGTTTCAACATGAAGTTAGAGCAAACCAATTAGAGGATTAAATAGTAAACCGTTAAATAGTAAATACCACAGATGGGTAAACTGATTATATTTTCCGCCCCCTCCGGGTCGGGCAAGTCCACAATTATCAACTATCTGTTGACGCAGAACCTGAATCTGGCTTTCTCTATTTCGGCAACCAGCCGTCCGCCGCGCGGCACGGAGCAGAACGGGGTGGAGTATTTCTTTCTCACTCCCGATGAGTTCCGGAGCCGCATAGCCAACGATGAGTTCCTGGAATACGAGGAAGTGTATCAGGACCGCTTCTACGGAACACTGAAAGCACAGGTGGAAAAGCAATTGGCTGCCGGACAGAATGTTGTATTCGATGTAGACGTAGTGGGCGGTTGCAATATCAAGAAGTTCTACGGCGAGCGTGCTTTGTCCGTTTTCATCCAGCCGCCTTCGGTGGAGGAGCTTCGCAAACGCTTGATAGGCCGCGGCACGGATGCTCCCGAAGTTATCGAGAGCCGTGTGGCAAAGGCCGAATACGAGCTTGGCTTTGCACCGAAATTCGATACGGTCATTGTAAACGATGATTTGGAAACGGCTAAAGCAGAGGCATTGAAAGTGATAACCCAATTCCTGAACCGATGAAGCAGACGAAAGGCAGAAATCTGTCGCCGAGAGCCAATAAGGTCCTCTTACTCCTGAATATCGTTCTGTTTTTGGGAGCTATCGTCTTGGCTATATTGAATGTTGACCTGAAGGAGTACACTCCGGCTGCGGCCATGCTTATTGTGATGTTCATAAGCGGCGTAAATATTTACGGCTGTTGGAAACGCCTGAAAGGAAAGCTTTGATACCATAGCCTTCTGTATTTTTTAATTCTTAATTTTCAATTTATCAAGTGGATATAGGCATTTTCAGCGGTTCGTTCAATCCGGTACACATCGGACATCTGGCGCTTGCCAACTATCTTTGTGAATACGAAGGGTTGGACGAGGTGTGGTTCATGGTGACTCCGCATAATCCGCTGAAAGAAGAAGCCTCTCTGATGAGCGATGAATTCCGTCTGAAGCTGGTGCAGCTTGCCATTGGAGGCTATCCCAAGTTCCGGGCTTCCGATTTCGAGTTTCATCTGCCGCGTCCGTCTTATACCGTTCATACGCTTGATAAATTGAAACAGACTTATCCGCAAGACACTTTCCACCTTATTATAGGTTCCGACAACTGGAAGCTTTTCTCCCGGTGGTATCAGTCGGAGCGTATTCTTGCGGAAAACTTTATTCTTATTTACCCCCGTCCCGGTTATGAGGTGGACGGGAATACTTTACCTCAAAATGTAAAACTGGCCTCTTCGCCCACATTCGAAATAAGTTCTACCTTTATCCGCCAGGCGATGGAAGAGGGCAGGGACATGCGTTATTTCCTGCATCCGGCTGTCTATGAAGCGTTGAGACAAACTAATCTGTAAAATAAATGAATGACTTGGAAAATTTACAGGCGCCCCACAACTTCGGTGTATGTGCCTCTGCCTGTTGTACGAAACGCTTTACCTGCCTGCGCTATATAGCCTTGCAGAATGCTTCCCTGCAATATCCGTTCCTACCTACGCTTACTCCCCGGAAGCTGGAGTCGATGAAAGGAAAGTGTGAATATTACCGTCCGAATACGCCGGTGCGTTATGCCCGCGGCTTCACCCGGGTGGCAGAGTTGCTCACGGTTCGGGTGGCGGGTACATTCCGCTTGCGGCTTATTTCCTACTTCGGGCGTAAGAACTATTACCTTGCCCGTAAAGGAGAGTACCTTATCAATCCTGCTGCCCAGCAATACATTATCAGCCAGGCAGAAGCTCTCGGTCTGCGGCTTGATGACTACTTTGACGAGTATGTAGAACGGTATGATTGGTAGGGATAACCGGTTGAAATGCAACGCAATGTAGTTTCCCCACGGCGGGAACTCCGGTTTCCTTAGGGGGAAACGTCAGTTTCCTATGGTAGAAACTTCAGTTTCCCTGCAGGGAAATTCGGGTTTCCTTAAAGGGGAACGGGCGTTTCCTTAAGGGAAACATCCGTCTCCTCCGGTGGAAACGGAAATGGGCTTACTCAAGGCATGCGTCGAGGTCGCGTATAATCTGCTCTTTGTCCATGTGCTGGCCGATGAAGACTATCTTTTGCATGCGGTCTCCGTATTTTTCGTCCCAGTCGCGCATCAGTCCGGGTTCTTGACGCATCAGTTCAATCAGGTCTTCTTCGGGGGCTGTGGCATACCACAGCCCGGCTTCGGTCAGTTGTTTCTGCGTGCCTGCCTGTTCAAAAAGGTAGGACATGTCGCGGTTGTGGCTGAAATAGCATACGCCTTTGGCACGGATGATGTTGCGGCTCCATCTGGTGGCGATGAAATGGTCGAATTTGTGAATGTCGAATGCCGGACGGCGGTAATAAACGAAAGTACCGATGCCGTATTCTTCCACTTCGCCCCCTTCGTGATGGTGATGATGATGGTGTCCGTGCTCTTCGTGGTGATGCTCGTGCTCTTCGTGGTGATGCTCGTGCTCTTCGTGGTGATGTTCATGTTCTTCATGATGATGCTCATGCCCTTCTTCGTGGTGATGATGTCCGTGCGCTTCTTTTTCTTCCTCTTCGGTGGCAGGTTTCTCTATCCCGCGAATCCATCCTGCCGAGGTAGCCACGCGTTCGAAGTCGAACAGGTCTGTATGTATAATCTTCTTTAAATCCACATCCGCGTAATTGCATTCGATGATTTCGGCTGCGGGTTGCAGGGTACGTATAATCTGCTTGATGCGTTCCAGCTCTTCGGGTTTTACTTCCGCTGCCTTGTTCAGAAGAATGATATTACAGAATTCAATCTGCTGGATGATAAGATTTTCAATGTCTTCCTCGTCAATCCCTTTTCGGGTGAGGTCGTTGCCGCAGGCGAACTCGTCTTGCAGGCACAGGGCGTCCACTACGGTGGTGATGCAGTCCAGGCGGCAGATGCCGTATTGGGTGTACATGCCGCCCAGGCGGGGAATGGAGCAGATGGTCTGTGCGATAGGTTCGGGTTCGCAGATGCCGCTGGCTTCGATAACGATATAGTCGAAACGCTCCATTCGCATGATTTCGCCTATTTGCTCTATCAGGTCCGTTTTCAGCGTGCAGCAGATGCAGCCGTTTTGAAGCGCAACGAGGCTTTCGTCTTTCTTGCCCACGATGCCGCCCTTTTGGATGAGGTCTGCGTCAATGTTTACCTCGCCTATGTCATTGACGATAACTGCGAATCTGATGCCTTGTTTATTGGCGAGAATATGGTTTACTAACGTTGTTTTACCGCTGCCCAGATAACCGGTGAGGAGCAGTACGGGAATTTCTTTTGTTGTCATATCTGTTATTGTTTTTTATTTGCTGTTATTGACGAACCGTACGGTTGCATTCATCAACGCGGCATTGACGGGCAGTGAAGGATTATTGTACACTGCCATTTGTTGCTGCGGTGTGGTGCTTTCGCAATCTTTCAGCACATGGTTCATTTTGTCTATCAGAACGAGTTCTGCCTTGGGAGATGCTTTCTTCAGCAGCATTGCATCCTCTTCCTTTACCTGAATATCGTTTTTGCCTTGAAGAATCAGCACGGGCATTTTCAGGGAAGCGATGACGGTCTGCGGATTGTATTTATACCAGGAGATGAGGTAGGGCTGTACGGAAGGCCGGAACAGCGCTTGCAGATAGGCAGGGACTTGCGCCACCTCTTTTCCGTTTCTTAACGAGCGGTTGATGTCCGCCACTTCTTTCCGTATGGACTCCGGCATCATTTGGGCAGCCACTTGCTTTTCTATGATTTCGTATGCCGGACTGCCTGCGCCGGCAATGGAAATGAAACTCTTTACTGTGGGGCGGCTCTGGCAGGCAAGCATGCCGATGAGCGAGCCTTCGCTATGTCCGGCCACTGTGATGCCGGTGAAGCGTTTGTCTTTGGCAAGAAAGTCTATCCAGCCCGTCACATCGTTTACATAATCCTCGAAGCGGAGTTTGGACTCTTCTTTGCCTGCTGCGGCGCTGCCGGCTATGCCGCGTTTGTCGAAACGGAGCGAGGCGATGCCTTTCTGTGCCAGTCCCTCGGCAAGGAATTTCAGCGAATTGTTTTTCATCATGGGATTGTTGCCGTCCATGTCGGTAGGGCCGGAACCGGCGATAAGCAGCACTACGGGACAGGTTGTGGCATTGGCAGGCAGGAGAAGTCTGCCTTTGATGTCGCCGGTAGCGGTGCTTAATGTTACAGGACTTTCTTCGGATGTGAGAGGCTGCGCCTGGCAGTAAGGTTGGAGAAACAGGACGCAACTGAATAGAAGGAGAAGTAATCGTTTCATATCATTTACTTTTTGGTTTTTGGAAAACGGAAGTAAATGTAAACAATATTATCAGATAAAAAAAGAGGAAAGCATGTCAAAATTCGGATAAATCTTACATGCTTTCCTCTTATTATACCGTAACAATCATCCTGCTTACAGGATACCTTGCGACATCATTGCCTTGGCTACTTTCATAAATCCGGCAACGTTGGCGCCCTTTACGTAATTTACGTAACCGTCGGCTTCCGTTCCGTACTGCACGCAAGCCTCGTGGATGTTCTTCATGATGCTTTTCAGCTTTTCGTCCACTTCTTCGGCGCTCCAGCCCAGTTTAATGGAGTTCTGGGTCATTTCGAGGCCCGATACCGATACACCGCCGGCATTGGCTGCCTTGCCCGGAGCATACAGAATCTTGGCTTCCTGGAACACTTTGATAGCTTCGGGAGTAGAAGGCATGTTTGCACCTTCGGATACCGCCATTACACCGTTGGCGATAAGTTTCTTGGCATCGTCACCGTTGATTTCATTCTGAGTGGCAGAAGGCAGAGCGATGTCTGCTTTTTCGCCCCAAGGACGTGCACCTTCTACATACTTAACGCCCGGATATTGCTCTGCATATTCGCGGATGCGTCCACGGTAGAGGTTCTTGAGTTCCATGATGTAATCCAGCTTTTCGCGGTCGATACCTGCGGGGTCGTATATGTAACCGTCGGAATCGGACATTGTCAGGACTTTGCCGCCCATCTCCAGTACTTTCTCGGCAGTGTACTGAGCCACGTTGCCCGAACCGGAAATCAGGCAGGTCTTGCCCTTGAGGTCTGTACCTTTGGTTTTCAGCATTTCCAGCAAGAAGTAGATGTTGCCGTAACCCGTAGCTTCCGGACGAATCAGCGAGCCGCCGAATTCGCGGCCTTTTCCTGTGAAGGTTCCGGTAAACTCGTGAGACAGTTTCTTGTACATGCCGAACATGAAACCTACTTCGCGGCCACCTACACCGATGTCACCGGCAGGAACGTCGGTCTCGGGACCGATGTGGCGCCACAGCTCCAGCATGAAAGCCTGAACGAAACGCATCACCTCTGCATTTGACTTGCCGCGCGGAGAGAAGTCCGAACCGCCCTTGCCGCCACCCATAGGCAGGGTAGTCAGCGAGTTTTTGAAAGTCTGTTCGAAAGCAAGGAATTTCAGAATGGAGAGGTTCACGGAAGCGTGGAAACGGATACCGCCTTTGTACGGACCGATGGCGTTGTTGTGCTGTACACGGTAACCCATGTTGGTTTGTACGTTACCCTTGTCATCCACCCAAGTAACACGGAACTGGTAAACGCGATCGGGGATGCAAAGACGCTCAATCAGATTGGCTTTGTCGAACTCCGGATGTTTGTTGTACTCTTCTTCAATGGTAGAAAGCACTTCTTCTACTGCCTGATGATACTCCGGTTCATTGGGGAACCGTCTTTTCAAATCTTCTAATACCTTAGCTGCATTCATAATCTATTTCTTTTATTGGGTTTGCATATTTATATTGTAAAGCGGTGATACGGTAGCGCCTTACCTCTTGTTGCGGTTGCAAAAGTAAACATAAAAATGATACAAGCAAACAATTTATAAATAAAATACGGGATAAAACAACAAAAATATTGTTTTATCCCGTAAAAATGAATAAAAAGATATTATTTATTTCCTTTTGAGCGCTTTTATTACAGGAATGAATACCAATGCTGCTGAAATGACAAGTGTCAGGATAATTGGTCCGTCAATCCGTTCGGCGGTTGTCAGTACTATGTAGCAAAGCGCTGTCCAAAGAAGCGTGATGCAAACGATTTGAAATCTGGAAAATTGCCTTTTCATTTGCCTGCTTTCTTTTTGTCCACAATGGCGTCGATAACGGCTACTGCGGTAATGTTTACTATATCGCGCACAGAGCTTTCAAAATCGGTAAAGTGGATAGGCTTGTTCAGTCCCATCTGTATCGGGCCGATGAGTTCGGAGTCCATATCCATCGACTGCAACAGTTTGTATGCGGAGTTGGCGGAGCTCAGGTTCGGGAAGATAAGCGTATTCACATCCTTTCCTTTCAGACGGGTAAACGGATACTTGGCATCGCGCAGTTCGCGGTTCATGGCAAAGTTCACCTGCATTTCGCCGTCAATGGCAAGGTCGGGATAGTTGCGCTGCATGTAGTCCACGGCTTCGTGCACGCTTACCGGACTTCCTTCCTTGTCCGTACCGAAGTTGGAGTAGCTCAGCATGGCCATAACGGGAGTATGGTTGAAGAAGCGTACGGTATACTCCGACAGTTTGGCGATGTCTATCAGCGTTTCTGCATTGGGATGGCGGTTGATAAGCGTATCGGCAAGGAAGTACGTGCCTTTCTTGGAGTTGAGGATGTGCATTGTGCCGAAGTGCTTGAATTCCGGACGGATGCCGATTACTTCTTTGGCCACCTTGATGGTGTTGCTGTACTTGGTGTACAATCCGGTGATGAAAGCGTCGGCCTCACCGGTTTCCACCATCATCATGCCGAAGTAGTTGCGCTCGAACATCTTGTCGTTGGCCTCTTCGTAGGTGACGCCTTCGCGGGCGCGCTTTTCGGAAAGGATACGTGCGTAACGTTCGCGGCGTTCCGATTCGTTGGGATGGCGCAGGTTTACGATTTCAATGCCTTCGAGGCTGAGGTCGAGTTCTTTTGCCAGCTTCTCGATAGCTTCGTCATTGCCCAATATGATGGGATGGCAGATACCTTCGGCCTTGGCCTCAACGGCGGCTTTCAGCATATTGGGGTGAATGCCTTCGGCAAATACCACACGTTGCGGGTTGCGGCGGGCGGTGTCGTAGAGCTGGCGGGTGAGCTTGCTTTCATAGCCCATCAGCTCGCGCAGTTGCAGGCGGTAGGCATCCCAGTCTGCAATGTGCTTGCGGGCCACACCGCTGTCCATGGCGGCTTTTGCCACGGCGCAGGACACTTCGGTGATGAGGCGCGGGTCTACCGGTTTCGGGATGAAGTATTCCGGACCGAAAGTGAAGTTGTTCACATGGTAGGCTTCGTTCACCACGTCGGGTACGGGTTGTTTGGCAAGATTGGCGATGGCGTGTACGGCAGCAATCTTCATCTCTTCGTTGATGGCCTTTGCCTGCGTATCGAGTGCGCCGCGGAAGATATAGGGGAAGCCGATAACGTTGTTAATCTGGTTCGGATAGTCGGAACGGCCGGTAGACATCAGTACGTCCGGACGCGCTGCCATGGCATCTTCGTAGGATATTTCCGGAGTAGGGTTGGCAAGGGCGAATACAATGGGGTGGTCGGCCATGCTGCGTACCATATCCTGCGTCAGTACATTGCCTTTGGAAAGGCCGAGGAATACGTCGGCGCCTTTGATGGCTTCGGCAAGGGTATGCACGTCGCGACGGTCGGTTGCAAAGTAACGCTTCTGTTCGGTCAGGTTCTCGCGGTCGCTGGTAATGACGCCTTTGCTGTCCAGCATCAGGATGTTTTCGCGGCGTGCGCCGAGCGATTCGTACAGTTTGGTGCATGAGGTGGCGGAAGCGCCTGCGCCGTTCACTACGATTCTTACGTCTTCAATCTTCTTGCCTGCCACTTCCAGTGCGTTCAGCAGTCCGGCGCTGGAGATGATGGCCGTACCATGCTGGTCGTCGTGCATCACCGGAATATCAAGTTCTTCTTTCAGCCGGCGTTCTATTTCAAAACATTCGGGAGCCTTGATGTCTTCCAGGTTGATACCGCCGAACGTGGGGGCAATTGCCTTGACTGCTTCGATAAACTTGTTGGGGTCTTTCTCGTTCACTTCGATATCGAATACATCGATGCCGGCATAGATTTTGAACAACAGCCCTTTTCCTTCCATAACGGGCTTTCCGCTGAGCGCGCCTATGTCGCCCAGACCGAGAACGGCGGTTCCGTTGGAGATTACAGCTACCAGATTGCCTTTGGCTGTATATTTATATGCGTCCTGCGGGTTCTTCTCGATTTCGAGGCACGGTTCTGCAACGCCCGGAGAATAAGCGAGTGAAAGGTCGGTTTGTGTACTGTAGGGCTTGGTGGGCACTACTTCAATTTTTCCCGGTTTGCCTTGCGAGTGATAGAGCAAGGCAGCTTCTTTGGTTATCTTAGCCATGGTAGATTAGTTAAATTTGTTATGATTTGGTCGCAAATTTAGAGATAAAAGTTCTAATTTGTAGTCTGTATCGGATAATTTCTATTAGAATTATCAGTAAATAAACTAAAAATGCTTATTTTTGGCAATAGATTTAAGTATTACCCCCAATTATTAACTTAACACAGTTGTTTTATGAAGATTTTTAAACTTCCTCTTGCAGGATTATTGTTTTGCACCGCGCCGTTGCTGGCAGGATGCGGAACGAGTGACAAACCCGAAGCTCCGGTTTCCCTGACTTGGGAAATGGGTACGGGTGATGCGGAACCCGGATACTATGAGAACTCCTTTGTTCTTAAAAACATCTCCGGCGCTCCTCTTCCCCGAAATTGGACAATCTATTATTCGCAACTTCCCCGCAATGTGAAGCAGGTAGGGAATCCTGCCGTTAAGGTGGAACCGGTGAACGGAAACTTCTTTAAGATGTATCCGACGGAAAGCTTTACTCCGTTGGCTCCCGGCGATTCCATGCGTATCACTTTTCTGTGTTCTTACAAGATAGACCGGAATTCGCACGCGCCCGAAGGCACTTATTGGGTGGCTACGGCAGACGGTAAGGAAAGCAGTCCGCTTCCCGTAACGCTGAATACGCTTGCGTTACCCTCGCCGGAGTCACTGCCCGGCTATCCGGATGCAACTAAAATATACGAATCGAATCTTCGTTTGGAGAACGTATCGGCTTTGCAACAATGGGATATATTGCCGTCGGTAAAGAAAGCGACACTTGCCGGAGGCGCTGTTGTACTGGATGGCAAAGTGGCTTTGGCTTATCCGGACGCGTATGCCGCTGAGGCAAGGTTGCTGAAAGAGAAGCTATCCGCTCTGTACGGCTTGGAAGTAGTGGATAAAGCTCCCGTTACGATTGCTTTGGAAACCTTGGCCGACAAGGCGAAAGCTGTGAACGATGAATACTATGATTTGGTTATAGACAGCGACCGGATAAAGATTAGCGCCGCCACTCCGCACGGAGTTTTCAACGGTACGCAAACTTTGCTGGCGATGCTGAAAGGTAAAGAAGCGCCGTATCGGCTGGACGCTATGTCTGTGGAAGATTATCCCGACCTTCTGTATCGCGGGCAGATGATAGACATTGCCCGCAACTTCACTACCGTAGACAATCTGAAAAAGCTGGTGGACGTTTTCGCTTCTTACAAAATGAATGTGCTCCATTTCCATTTTTCGGATGATGAGGCATGGCGTCTGGAAATTCCGGGATTGGAAGAGCTGACCGCCGTGGGCAGCCGCCGCGGACATACTACCGACGAGAGCCGTTGTCTCTATCCGTGCTATGACGGCGGTTACGACCCGGATGCCGCAACCGTAGGCAACGGATATTACTCCCGTGAGGACTTTATCGGTTTGTTGCGCTATGCTGCCGAAAGACATATCCGCGTCATACCGGAAATAGAATCTCCCGGACATGCCCGTGCGGTTATCGTTTCCATGAAAGCGCGTTATAATAAGTATAAGGATACGGATGTGGAAAAGGCCGCCGAATATCTGCTGAGTGAGCCGGAAGATACTTCCCGCTACGCATCCGTGCAGTATTATACGGACAATGTGATAAATGTGGCCATGCCCTCTACTTATCGCTTTATGGAGAAAGTGATTCAGGAACTTGCGGCTATGTACAGGGAAGCCGGCGTACCGCTGGCTACGGTGCATCTTGGCGGCGATGAAGTGGCGCGCGGCGTATGGCTGGGTTCTCCAAAATGTCAGGCGTTGATGAAAGAGAAAGGAATGACGAAACCGCATGACTTGGCAGAGCATTTCATCACGCAGATGGCAGACATTATGCAAAGGAACGGACTGAAATTCAGCGGTTGGCAGGAAGTTGCTTTGGGGCATACCGAAGAGGCGCACCGGCAATTGCGGACTCAGGCGGCGGGCGTGTACTGCTGGAATACGGTTCCGGGATACGATGAGGTGGTATATCAGATTGCCAATAACGGCTACCCGGTGATTCTCTGTAATGTGGGCAATTTCTATATGGATATGGCGTACAACGGGCATCCCGACGAGCGCGGGCTCGATTGGGGCGGTTATGTGGATGAGTCAGTTTCTTTCTCCATGCTTCCTTTCAGCATCTATCGTTCGTTGCGTACGGACGGTGCAGGCAATCCCGTCGATTTGGATGCAGCGGAAAAGGGAAAAACTGTTCTGACGGCAGAGGGGCGAAAGAATATCCTGGGTGTGCAAGGTCAGTTGTTTGCCGAAACAATCCGTAGCTTTAACGGTGTGGAATGCCTTCTTTTCCCGAAAATTATGGGACTGGCAGAGCGTGGCTGGAATGCTTATCCGGCATGGGAAGAACTGCGGGGTGCACAGGAACAGCAAGCCTTCAACAAAGCATTGGCGTTGTATTATGAAAAAATCAGCGATATGGAAATGCCTTATTGGGCAAGGAACGGTATCCATTTCCGCCTGCCTCATCCGGGATTGTTGGTGAAGGACGGTAAGCTTTATGCCAACGTTGCCATTCGAGGTGCTGAAATACGTTACACAACAGATGGTTCGGAACCGGATGCCCAATCCGCTTTGTGGGAAGCGCCCGTGCCGTGCCATGCTCCGGTAGTGAAGGCAAAGACCTTCTGTCAGGGTAAGGAAAGCCTGCCGATAACATTGAAAACTGAATAATAATGAAACGCATCATCCGTTGAGGCTGAATGTATGATTGAACAGCCCTCGACAGATGATGCGTTTCACTTGAACAGATGATGCTTACGCGTTCAGTGCCTGTTCTATATCTGCGATGATATCATCCGCATTTTCAATACCCACCGAGAAACGGATGAGGTCGGGGCGGATACCGGCTTCCAACAGTTGCTCGTCAGAGAGCTGGCGGTGCGTATGGCTGGCAGGATGGAGCACGCAGGTACGTGCATCGGCAACGTGAGTCACGATAGCTGCCAGCTTCAACGAGTCCATAAACTTGATAGACACCTCGCGGCCGCCTTTCAGTCCGAAAGAGATAACGCCGCAGGAGCCGTTGGGCATGTACTTCTGTGCCAATGCGTAATACTTGTTGTCGGGCAGTCCGCAATAGTTCACCCATGCCACTTTGTCGTTTTTGGAAAGGTATTCGGCTACTTTTTGGGCATTGCCGCAGTGTTGCGGCATGCGCAGGTGCAGAGTTTCCAGACCGAGGTTCAGCAAGAACGCATTCTGCGGAGACTGGATGCTGCCGAGGTCGCGCATCAGTTGCGCCGTTGCTTTAGTGATGTAAGCCAGTTTGCCGAAAGCTTTTGTATAAGTCAGCCCGTGATACGATTCGTCCGGTGTGCAGAGACCGGGGAATTTGTCGGCATGTGCTTCCCAGTCGAAATTGCCGCTGTCTACAACTGCTCCGCCTACGCTGGTGGCGTGTCCGTCCATGTATTTGGTAGTGGAGTGGACTACTATATCGGCTCCCCATTCAAACGGGCGGCAGTTGATAGGAGTGGGGAAAGTATTGTCTACAATCAAAGGCACGCCGTGCTTGTGGGCGATACGGGCAAACTTTTCGATGTCGAGAACTTCCAGCGTAGGGTTGGAGATTGTTTCGCCGAACAGGGCTTTGGTGTTCGGACGGAAAGCGGCGGAGATTTCCTCTTCGGGCGCATCGGGGTTGACAAACGTTACATCGACACCCAGTTTTTTCATTGTCACGCCAAACAGGTTGAACGTTCCGCCATAGATAGTGGATGAGCATACGAAGTGGTCGCCTGCCTGGCAGATGTTGAAGATAGCATAGAAATTCGCTGCCTGTCCGCTCGATGTCAGCATGGCGGCTACACCGCCTTCGAGGGCGGCTATCTTGGCGGCAACGGCATCGTTCGTAGGATTTTGCAGACGGGTGTAGAAGTAACCGCTGTCTTCGAGGTCGAACAGACGCGCCATTTGCTCGCTGGTATCGTATTTGAAAGTTGTACTTTGATAAATGGGGAGTACGCGGGGTTCTCCCTTTTTAGGAGTCCACCCTGCCTGTACGCACAGTGTCTCCGGCTTGAATTGCTTTGCCATAATGCTATCTGTATTTAGAGTTTCTTTTCTTTAAAACACGTAAGTTGTCGCAAAAGTAGGGAAAAAAATATAATTTTGTGCGCGCGAATGGTAAAATGCTATAATTTAGCAGTTGAAAATCTGCTGCCGATACGAAATAAATGACGAATAACGGGAATATGAAACGTATATTTTGCTTGCTTGCTGTTCTCTTCTGTACTTTTCTTCTTTTGGATGTTTCTGCTCAGGGAGAATATGCCACGCCCAAATCGGGCGAGGGTATTTCGTCTTTTCTGGAACGGAACAAACGTCCGGGAAAAGCCTACTATAATGAGTTTATGAAGCTGAATGAAAAACGTCTGCGTGGAAAAGAGGAACTGCGATTGGGCGTGAAATATGTGTTGCCGCCCTTGAAGAAAGGGACTTCTGCCTCCGTTTCGCCCAAAGCTGTTGCCGGTAAAAAGAGAGTGGTTCGCGAACGGCTGTTCGGGAAGAAGTTGGCCGATGTGCCAGTGACGTCCAACCGCTTGCAGGGTGCTTGCTTCTATGTGGTCAGCGGGCATGGCGGTCCCGATCCCGGAGCTATCGGAAAAATAGGAAAGGTGGAATTGCACGAGGATGAATATGCCTATGATGTTGCCTTGCGCCTTGCCCGTAACCTGATGCAGGAAGGCGCGGAAGTGCATATCATCATTCAGGATGCCAAAGACGGAATCCGAGACAGCCGCTACCTTTCCAATAGTAAGCGGGAAACGTGCATGGGCGATGCCATTCCACTGAATCAGGTAGCCCGCCTGCAACAGCGTTGCACCAAAATCAATGAACTCTACCGGAAAGACCGTAAGAAGTATAAGTATTGCCGGGCTATATTCTTGCATGTGGACAGCCGCAGCAGGAGTGCGCAGACGGATGTATTCTTTTACCATGCTCCGAAAAGCGTGTCGGGAAAGAAACTGGCGGTTACCATGAAAGAAACTTTCGAATCGAAATATGACAAACATCAGCCCAATCGCGGATTTGAAGGGACTGTCAGTTCGCGTAACCTCTACGTGTTGCTGCAAGCCGCTCCGGTTTCGGTCTTCGTTGAACTGGGCAATATCCAGAATACGTTCGACCAGCGTCGTTTCGTTATCAGTTCCAACCGCCAGGCTCTGGCAAAGTGGATGACGGAAGGATTCATTGCGGACTATAAGCAGGTGAAGTAGGGGTGTTTGTCTGTTTCATAAGGTATGGTTTCTCATTCCGGACATAATGAAGAATGACGAACCCATACCTTACATATTTTAATTTATTCTATCGGAATATAGATTTCTGTCAGTAACTCATCCGGTGCAGTATCAGCCGGATTATTCAGGTATCGTTCGGCACTGGCTTCATCCCTGAATGTACATTCCATTTCAGGGATGTATTTTCCATAGATTGTGTCGTACACACTTTGCAGGTGTTCGTACGAACCCTTATACAGGAATATGGCATAGCGTCCTGCCGGAAGTTGCTTGAAGCCGATATTGCCTTTCGGAGTTACGGCGGTAGGCATAACCATACATACATCGGTACGCAGTTTCTCTATCGGGGTCACTTTAGGGTCGTCATGAAAAATACAGTAAGGCATCACTTCTCCCATTGGCAGCTTTTCCTCTTGGACAAATTGTTGAAGGCGCATCCACGTGCCGCAATAATCATTTAGTTTATAGTCTCCGAACAATCGGATATAAATCACATTTCGGACCGGAAGTTCTTTGATTTCCCGTTTCAGTTTGAGTTCCGGACGGATAATAGCTGGTTTCATAATTACAAAGTTTTTATTGTTACGATATTCTAAAGGTGAAATACCGTAGAACTGCTTGAACACTTTAGACAATGACGAGGAAGACGAATAACCGATGCGATAAGCAATGTCGGCTATCGGCAAATCGGTGTAGCGTAATAACCGTGCTGCCGTTTCGGTACGTGTCCGGACGATAAACGTACCTATGGGTTCGCCCAAAAAAGCTTTCATGATGCGGTGGAAATAGAATGGAGAGAAATGGGAAATCTTGGCCAGCGATTTCAGGTCGATTTCTTCTCCGAGGTGGAGATTGATATAATCCACCACTGCATTCACACACTTCTGATACTCTTCCCGGGTTGTCTTCTTGGTTTCCATATATTCTATCGGTTTGTTCACGATGCAAAAATAAGGGGAAAAAGGGATAGGGGACTTGTCCGATGTTGCTATAAATGTGGTTTGCCGCATATTTGTTGGACGGAAGTTCGTTAATAATCATTGTTTGTTTAATCTGAAAAGACAAAACATATGTAATTTTGCAGCGGATTATATTGTATAAATAGCTTTTGAAAGAGTATATGAAAGAGGCATTTCTTACTTTAGGGCGTGGTGTAGGCCAGGTGATGTTTCAGAACAATGCGCTGTCGGGGGTATTGATGCTGGCAGGTATCCTTCTGAATTCCTGGCAAATGGCCTTGCTGGCGATTGCGGGTAATGTTGTAAGTACACTAACGGCTTGTCTTTCCGGTTACAGTCGCGAAGATATAAGGAACGGGCTTTACGGGTTTAACGGTACTTTGGTGGGAATAGCAATCGGAGTATTTATGCCGGTTTCCGTAGCTTCTTTCTCATTGTTGGTTGCAGGTGCGTGCTTATCCGCTTGGATAGCCCGTCTTTTCAGCTTGCAGCGGCGGGTGCCGGGATTTACCGCTCCTTTCATCCTTTCGGTGTGGATATTGTTGGCTGCTTGCAGAGGGATGATGCCGTCTTTGCTGTTGCCTTCCGGAAATGCAATGACCTTTAGGCACACCCTTTTTTCGGACACAACTTTTGTGATTAGGGAAAATAGTTGATTGATAACGAGTTAGTAAATGACACAAGTACGGATTTATCCGTATAAACATTATTTCGCTAAGGAAACTACTCTTTTCATGTAGGTTTCTATGTAGGTTAATTAATACCAATTGATTCCTACTAATGCGAATTAATAATAAGTCATTAACTAACTCGTTATCAGTCTATGTACACGATTAACATCAGGGGTAAGCAGAACCCGAAAGACACCAAGATGGTCAAGCTGGAGATAATTTTCTTCAAGACCGGTTACGCCCGTGTGCCGAAGGTTATAAACATCACAGGGCTATTAAAAGACTGGGATGTCAAGTCTCAGAGTTTCCGTGTAGGGAGTGCGGAGGCCACTACCAAGAACAAACTGCTTTTCGATTTGCGAACCAAATATCTGCATGTCGCCGATACCTGGGAGATGGAAGGCAGGAACTGGTCGCCCGTCCAGCTATCACATTGCTTCGATGAAATCAAGGCGGCCAAACCCGAGGTCAAAGTAAAGAGTGTCCAGCAGATGATCGATTATCTTGAAGAGACATTCAAAAACAAGAAACGCATCAAGAACGGTCAGATTGTCGACAGCACGACCAATGCTAAACGGTATGTCTATCTCAAGCGTGAACTGCAGGCGTTTACAAAGGAAAAATATGAAAAAGCCTTTTCCTCTTATTTCTTTACGGATATTACAGAAGAGTTTCTTCTTGACTTTGCGTTTTGGCTTAAAGAAAGAGGTATCAGAAATGGCAACAAGGCCGGACTTACACACAAACTAAGGTTGCTCCGTGCCGTATGCAGGCAGGCAGAAAAGAAAGAGATGTACGGGGTGAATATGGATAACTTCCTCTGTCTCGGTGATGATATTAATTGGCCGGAAACCACTTCAAGAGCAGTTCCGGAAACAGTCATAGCTAAAATCGCAAATGTTGACCGTACCTTGTTTACGAAAAAAGAGCAGTTGCATCTTGATTTGTTCCTGTTCAGCTACTATACCGGAGGTATGGCGAATGTCGATGTATGTAACCTGACATGGGATTTGGTCCAGGAAGACCGCATCGTCTATGAACGTATCAAGTTTCCCAAAACAGCCAAACCGGAATTACTCAGTAAAGCAAAAGCCATCATGAATAAATACCGTGGGCAAAGTTATGGAAATTATGTATTTCCTGTTTTTACTCATAAACACACGACCACTTCCAAGAAGACTACACGTGTCAAGCAAATTTCCACACGCCTTTCACAAACCTTGACGAAAGCATGCAAGATGTTGCGCATTAAAGAAAACATCACATGGTATTCCGCCCGTGGCTCTTTCATATCGAAGATGGTAGATGCCGGTAATAATCCGTATGTGGTTGCAGAGATGGCTGGTAACAGCCCATTGACCATCTATAAGCATTACTACAAGAATACAAAGCGGGAAGAAATCAAGCGGCAGATGGAAGAAATGTTCTGACCAGACATATCCATAAAGTTGTAAACACCTTGATAATTTCTCTGATGGATAAATCATACGGTGTAATGACTGTTAAAAGTCATTGATTACCAATGTGATATTTACTATATTTACAGAATCTCTCTTATTTTCGATTATTTTCACTACCTTTGTAGTCAATAACTTAAATAGAATTTATATGAAAGAATTGGTTTCAAAAATACAGGAAGTATATGCTACATTCTCCACGGATGCGGCACTTCAGATTGAAAAAGGCAACAAGGCCGCAGGGACCCGTGCCCGTAAGACTTCGTTGGAACTGGAAAAACTGATGAAAGAGTTTCGTAAGGTTTCCTTGGAAGAGTCTAAGAAATAACCTTTACACGTCCGGTCGTTATCACATAATGGCCGGTTCTTCTGCAGATGCGGCATAAAAACCATATTGGCAGAACGACATAATAAAATACGGAAAGCGTTAGCTTTTGTCATGCACCGAAATCTGGTAAATTTCACTTATCCGCAGGACAAACAGTTTTCGCCTATGCTTTTGCGTGGGCTTAACTTGTTTGCGGATAGGTTTACCAGAACCTCGGTGCTACGGGTTATGTCCCACGCTTTTTGGTCTTGGTACATTGAATGCTTGACGGGACTCAAGCCAAATACGGAGATATTATGAACGACATGAATCTGATGGATGAACTTTTGAAAATTCCTGCTGATGCAACTGCCGCCACCGTACAAGGCATAGAAATGCTTCTTATCGATGAAAACAAGGCGGGGGCTTTATTGGAGTCGGATCCTAATGACAACACCATCCACGAATGCCTTTTAAGCAACGGCCGTTTCCTGTTCCAATCGGACAATGCCAACCTCGTTGCCCTGTATAAAGTAACAGGAGCATCTGAATAACGCTCCTGTTGCATATAATCACCTTATTTGTCTGATTTCATCCTTCCTGCAAAGGCTTTTGACGGCTTGAATGCCGGGATATTGTGGGCAGGCACTATCACCGTGGTATTCCTGCTTATGTTGCGTGCTGTCTTTTCCGCACGGTGCTTGATGATGAAACTGCCGAAGCCGCGAAGATAAACCTCCTCGCCGTTTATCATGGAAGACTTTACGCTATCCATGAATCCTTCGACAACTTGTAACACGACCTGCTTCTCCAGACCGGTCTGCGTTGCTATTTCCCTGACGATATCCGCTTTTGTCATATTAACTCTTGATTAAATACTGTCAATCCGTTCACAAAGATACATCATTTCCTGAAATATCCTCCTTTTACAAACACATATAATAAACATTAGCCGGCGTCCGTCTCTACTCTTTCGATACAAATAGTATCGAAGTATGAAGCTGACACTCAACCGCAAATTCAAAGGTCAGACCTATACCATAGGTGACCTGTCCATCGACGGCAAATTTTTCTGTAATACCATCGAAGATGCCGTGAGGGAACTTCCGGCAACCTGTCCGGATACTCCTCGCGGCCGTTCCTGTACCTGCAAGGAAAAGGTCTATGCCAAGACTGCCATTCCTGCCGGGACTTATAAAGTCACTCTTCAGTACAGTCCCAGGTACAAGAAGAAAATGCCATATCTGCATGATGTGCCGCATTTCCTCGGCATCCTGATCCATTCCGGCAATACCGAAGTCGATTCCGCCGGCTGTATCATCGTGGGAAAGAATACGGTCAAGGGAAAAGTTTTGGAATCCCGTACTACATTCCAAAAACTGTATGCTATACTCGAGTCCGAAAGGGACATAACCATTCAGATTGTATAAATCTAATGGCGGTCAACAGGCTCAAACCACCCAGAAACCTGCGCATCGAGTTCAAACCGTCCCCACGGCAGTATGAACTCTGGAAACTGTTGCAACCGAACTATTGTCCCCATTGTGGCGGGGAGATCGAGCAAATCCTTATCGGCTATGACCAGCAAGGCAACCCTCAGTACAGGCCCCAATGCAGGCATTGCAAGTCGCAGAACCTGCCGCAGCTGATACTGGGAGGCGGAGCGGCCGGCGGCGGAAAATCGTATATCGGCAGCGTTTGGCTGGTGTCTTCATGTATCCGGTTCGAGAATATCCGTGCGGTGGTGGCCCGTAAGACACTCAAGTCGTTGAAGGAATCGACATGGAATACCATCAAGTCGATTCTGAAGGATTGGGGACTGAAAGAGGATACAAACTACAAGATAAACAACCTCGAAGGCACGCTCACATTCTGGAATGACTCGGTCATCATCATGAAGGAGATGGCGGATATCCCCAGCGACCCCAACTTCGAGCGTTTCGGCTCTTCGGAATACACCATCGCCATGGTGGACGAGGTGTCGGAAATCTCGGAACGGGCCGTCGAAGTGCTGTTCTCCCGTCTCCGCTGGAGAACCCATGAGACATTCAAGACTCCGAGAATGCTGCTCACCACCAATCCGACGATTAACTGGGTGCGTTCCCGCTTCGTGCAGGACGAAAACGGAGACAAGGTCATCTGCCGCGAGGGTGAAGCGTATATACCTTTTTCCGTGTTTGACAACCCGAATATCGCTTTCCGTCAGGTGTACGAGGCGGCCCTGAACAAGATCCGGGATCAGGCGACAAAGGAACGCCTGCTCTATGGCAACTGGGATTTCGTGGAAGCCAACGATATGGCGATTTATAACAGTTTCGACGGCTCCCGGCATCTCGTTACCGGACTGAAAGAAAAAGCATACGATCCGACCAAGCCGCTCATCACGGTGTGGGACTTCAATGTTGCCCCCCAAATGTCGGTGCTCTCCGCACAAATAGACTATGAAAACAGGAAGGTCTATATACTGGAAGAGATACTCGGCAAGCCGGAGGAAAAGGAGAACAACACACCTGCGTTGGCACGGAAAGTACGCTTAAAACTTTACCGGGACAAGCATATCGGCGGAGTGGATGTGACCGGTGACCCTTCCGGGTTACAACGCTCCACCACCAACGAGGACGGCATCAACAACTATACCATCATCACGGACACTTTCGGCAGAGGAATCCTGCGACCGAAGGTAAAGCTGTTACGCAAGCAGCCTCCGCAGGCTACACGGTGCGAGTTCGTCAACGAGGTATTCGGGGGCTATGAAGGCTGGGAGATACAAATCGATATCAAATGTCGCAAACTTACCCAGGATCTGATTTACCAGCTTCGTAACGAGGACGGTACCAAGAGCAAACAGAAGACCACCGACCCGAAAACCGGTGTCAAATATGAACGGTACGGGCACTTGTCCGACTGCCTTGACTACCTGCTCTGTTACTACCTGCGCGACAGCTGGTACAAGTTCAAGAGCGGAGGCGACGGGAACGGGTATGTGGTCTCCACATCGGTAATTCAGGAAGGATTTTCATACTAATAACGGAACAAGGATATGTACAGACGGTTTCTCAATAATGACGACTATCTTGGGATAATTACTCCGGAAGCACTAGCACAACTCACGCGGGGCAATGATGCACGATTCATCCAGGCGGAAGAATCGGCGGAGATGAGCATTGTGGAATATTTGTCGGAGAACTACGAGATTGAAAAGGAACTTGCAAAAGGAAAATATATCGCCGAATACGACCGTCGAATTACCTATCCCGTGGGTGTGCATGTCTATTTCGAGGGACAAATCCATGAGGTGACACGCTCCGTCAGCGGCTATCGCAAGCCGGCAACGGCAATCTATTGGGAAGAGTGTTCCGATATCCACGTCGATGCGGGACAAGTTGTAAATTATTCCCAGTTCAACACCTATTATCCGGGTGATAAAGTAAACTACAACGGTGTTGTCTATATTTGCCTTGCCGAAAACGGGTACAAGTTCGATGATATCCGTATCCCGATGGTCGGCGGTTGGATCGAGGCGGAAGCCTCGTTATGGCAGCCTGTCGAGTATCCTCTGTGGGCAGTCGTCGAGTATGAAGGAGCATTCTATACTTTGATGACGCTTGAAGGTTTCGATTACAATCTTGACCCGATGGTTTCCGACTGCTGGGGAGCCATAGCCGATTACGATTCATCATACAATGCCTATGAGTTGTCGGAACACGAATATGTCGTTTATGACGGACGGGTATTTTACCCGGAAACGGATGTGAACGCGGACACACCGCAAGTCGGGCAGAACCTCTCGTTGCATGACCCCCGCAACTACAATCTCAAGAAGCACATGGTCCGGCTGGCCATCTACGAACTCACGAAACTCATTGCTCCGAATAATGTCAGTGTTGTCCGCATGCGCGATTACGAGGATAGCATGAAATGGCTCAATGATGCCGCCAAACTACGGCTTAATCCGCAGATTCCCCGCAAAGTCGATGACTCGAAGAAACCTGTCACCGACTGGCAACTGGCTACTTTCCAGACGGATTATGATCCGTATAAGAATCCGTGGATGGTGTAAATAGAAAAAGTATTAGGTATCAGAGAAATAATTGTTACATTTTTTCAACTGACTAAATAACAGAAGAATGTCGATGCCTTATACCTTACGAGCAACTAATCAAATCTAGCATCTCGTTACTTATCTAAATTTTTTAATTAGTAATATCTGGTAAATGCCGGAATTCCGGAATGAGGGATAGAAAAGTGAAAGAACTCTTTCGTACAAAAAAACAGATTTTCGGGCATTGAAAGAATAATTGATAATCAGTTATTTGTGCTGTTTTTTGACCAAAAACTTGTTTTTTGGACAGAGCAAAAATTGTCTTCTCAATTAAAAGATGGGAAACTCGCAGTCTTTATATAGCGAGTATTTCTTCCTACACCCTCTTTCTGTATAATCCCCATCTCTTCCATTTTTGAGATAAACACTCGAACCTGTCTGTCAGAACCTTGATATTATCTGATTACAGAATCAGCAGTCTATCAACTTTTCTATCCATTCATTGAAGTGACTGCACCGGGCACGAAGTTCATCCATGCCGACACTTTTGGTAACATCTTTGCCGGTAGCCGGCTTATTGTAGTTGTAATGCTGTTTTTTGTCTCCTTCTATCGCCTTGATAATACGTTTGCTCGGAGCCGTTTCCGGACTATTGTTTATCAGCTCGGGGTTGCTGGTTTTCTCCAGGTCTTTTTTCAGCTGTTCGCAGCGTTTCTCACAACCGGGGTAACGCTTTGCCAGATAGTCAATACCGCAAAAGAGCAGAGCTTCAAATTCATGCAGCTGAATATAGGGAATGAAACGACTATCGTTGATTGCTTCAGCAAACGCCGTTTCCAATGCTGCGACACGGGCGTAAGGCTCACCGATTGCTTTGGCTGCTTCATAACCGGGAAAATCATCCGGCAATGCGTAGAGGTCGAACATCGTTGTGAAAACATGACGTTCGTATTCGCCGTCCATCTTCATTTTCCGCAACAGTTCTAGGTCTGTCACCGCCTGAGCATAGCTCAGCATTCCACCACGGGCATTCTTTTTCTTGTTAGTGGTAATCAGGATGCTTTTTACACCTGCCACACCTTGCGCTTGCAGGTAGGGACGCAACACTTCCTCCACAAATCCCTGTTCCGTCTGTCCCTCACAAAGGACATGAATAATCTTCGCTTTCATACGGGACGTCCTCCTATGATGTTTTTGTCCCAAAGTTCGCTCACCGTATAGTTCTGAAGCCAAAGATGATATTCTTTGGCGTCAAGGTGAGTGACAGAGGTTGCCTGCGTTTCCTTGTTCATTTCCACCACAGAGATATCGCCGATGTCGAAATGATCGACCAAATCCTTGCTCTGCGTGGCAATAATGACCTGTGCGTGTATGGACGCATCCTTAATCATTTCTGCCAGCTGGCTGATGGCATAGGGATGCAAGCCAAGTTCCGGTTCATCCAAAATGATGACGTTGGGCATTGTCTGGGCAGGCTGCAGAAGCAAGGCGGCCAGGGCAATGAAACGGATAGATCCGTCGGAGAACTGGTAGGCATTGAAACGATAGTCCGTGGCAGAATTATCTATCCACCGGAGAGAAATGATACCACCCACGGGCTCCAGATAGAAGTCCTGGAACTGGGGAACTACGTCACGGACATAGTCAACAATCCGGTTGTAGGCATCCTTGTAGTTCTCCCGCAGGAACAGCAGGAAAGAAGGCAGATTGTTTCCGTGCGACTGGAGGTAATTGGCCGTCTCGACGGGACAAGCCTGACGTAGCGGCCCCTCTGTCGATGAATCGTGAAACTGATATACCTTGCAGTAAGAAAGCATCTGGAAAATAGTTTTGGCAACCGGATCCTCACACTCTGCGAGAGCGGACTCCTTGAAATTCGGTTCCAGTGCTATCTCATAGGGCTTTTTCTCCCCCTTGCGATGCCATGTAATCCGCTCTTCCGTGATAATCAGCCTGTCGGGAGTGGCATTGGCCAATGAAAAGCCATAAACATCCATGGAATTGCTGTCGGCAAACTTCAGTTCTCCGGACATGACCGGTGTCCGTTTAATGCCGTAATGCAGCAAGGCATGAGACGTGCCCGATATTTCCACATATCTCCCGAATGACTTGCTCATCATGTAGCTCAGCATCCGGAAAAAACTGATGATATTGCTCTTGCCTGCACCGTTGGCACCCAACAAGATGCTGACATCACCCAGCTTCAAGGTCACAGGTCTGTCATAGGCTATGGATTTATATCCTCTGATCGTGACTTCTTGTAATTTAGTCCTTTGGTATGTCTTTGCCATTATCGTCATATTATTGATTGAATTACAAAAATAACCATAAATCCCAATACGAACGAAGGAATGCTCAAAAAACTATAGAGTTAATTTGTCCGGAGTCTGAAGGCATAAATAAGAAATCTGTTTTTCTTTTTAGCTAGGTCGGATTTTCAGTTCTGCTATGTGTTTCTTCTTCTCCAAGCCCTTTGTGGTAAATCCTTCACATCGAAATGGGAAAAAGACGTGCAGAACAAGCGGAACACTCGGTAAATGCCGGGATTCCTGAATGAGGGATAAAAAGTGAAACGCCTGCCAATGATAACAAAACCAGCAGGCGTCATTTATTATATTTTGTCATTTTACGAATGTGACATCTCCTTCCACAACTTCCCAGTCGTCGATTTCAGCTCCTATTCCCGGTGTGCGAAGCCCGTCCGTACCGAGTATAAGCGAGATTTGACATTCCTGTCCCGCTTTGAAATTCGGAATGGACAGGTAATCATAGACCATTTCATTCAAGTGAACTTGGATGAAAGGCTCTACCGGGCTGTAGTCTAACGGCAAGGTGGCAATGTAATGTCCGTCGCCGGTATGGTCTTCCGCAGCCACAGACAAGAAGTTACCGTTGCCGTCCATACAATTGAGCCAAATGTCTGCCTCTGTTATGCTGCCGATGTCTTTGTCCGCCTGCAATACGACATTCACCTTCGGTACTAACATATTTCTTCTGGTGAATGTGTCAAGAAAATACAAAAGTTACAACCGAACATTAAGTGTTTGCGTTATACGCATACACGCTTTTCCGTCACCGTAAGGATTAATGGCTTTACTCATTTGCTCATAAGCAGATGCATCATCCAATAAAATCGATACCTCGGAGACAATTTTGTTATAATCGGTTCCTACCAATTTTACCGTTCCTGCATCCAACGCCTCCGGACGTTCGGTGGTGTCACGCATCACCAGTACCGGTTTGCCTAACCCCGGAGCCTCTTCCTGAATACCACCGCTGTCGGTAAGGACAAGGGTCACTTTTTCCATCAGGAACACGAAACTCAGATATTCCAATGGTTCGATAAAGAACATATTTCCCAAACTATTCAAATTCTCCCCGAATACTTCATGGATAGGTTTGCGGACATTGGGGTTCAAGTGCATCGGATAGACAAAGTCCACATATGGATATTTTGCCGTCAGATCCTTAATGGCTGTGCACATGCTGATGAATCCGTCTCCGAAATTTTCACGTCGGTGTCCGGTTATCAAAACGAGTTTCTTGCCATCAGCAAGCCGTGAGGTATCGTAACCCGCTTTTTCCAGCACCCCGGCAAGTTCTTGTTGTAGAGCTCCGTCAGTCTTTATTTTATCAACAACGATATGAAGGGCATCGATGACCGTATTCCCTGTTACGGTTATCTTGTCCTCCTGCACACCTTCCGTCAACAGATTTTTCTTGCTTAAAGCGGTCGGAGAAAAGTGATAGGTGGCAATGCGCCCTGTTATTTGTCTGTTCATCTCCTCCGGCCAAGGGCTGTATATGTTGTGGGTACGCAGGCCCGCTTCTACATGACCTACAGGGATCTGCTGATAGAAAGCTGCGAGTGCGGCGGCAGTAGAAGTGGTTGTGTCACCGTGCACCAATACCACATCAGGTTTCGCCTTGTTCAACACATCACGCATCCCGGTCAGCACACGGGCGGTTACATCATACAGATCTTGCCCCTGCTTCATGATGTTCAAGTCATAATTCGGCTTGATATCGAATATCTGCAACACCTGATCGAGCATTTCACGATGCTGCCCCGTCACGCAGACGATTGTTTCAAAGTCTGCTGATTTTTTTTGGAACTCCTTCACCAACGGAGCCATCTTAATGGCCTCCGGACGAGTCCCGAAGACCAGCATTACCTTCTTCATTGTTCTATAATTTTTTAGTTATCAGCCACCAGGCATACTTTATCAAGTGAATTTGCCGTTTTATTCTTTTCGGTTCTTTGAGCAACCGATAGGCAAATTCAAGATTGTGGTTCACCCACCATTTAGGAGCCCTTTCCACATGGCCAGTATATACATCGAAGCTGCCGCCTAATCCTTGAAAGATGGCTTTGTGTCTATGCTGTATTTCTTCCATCAGTAATTCCTGTTTAGGAGACCCCATAGCCACAAATACCACATCAGGTCTTTTTTCGGTTATGTCTTTTATAAGTCTTTCCCGTTCCTCGTTTGCCTTGATATATCCATCCCGATAACCGATAATGTGAATCCCTGCATATTCTTTACGCAGTTTAGACACAGTTTCTTCTATGATTTGAGGTTTACCACCTATCAAATAAAAAGTCTTTTCTCTATAAAATTGAGCTACAATTTTGAGCCACAACTCACAACCGGGAATTTTACACGCATTTTCAAAACCTTTTTGTTTGAGAGCCATTTGTGCGCCGGCTCCATCGCAATACCCTATGTTCCGATTGATAATTCCTCGTGTCTGATCTGTAGCATGTAAAATTTTCTCAGCATTTATGGCTACTAATATGCCCTTATTATCGTTTACAAAAGACAACAAAGACTGTTCGGAATCGAACGGATATATTTCGACTCCGTTTAAAGAAACTTTATTCATTTATGTTGGAAATTTTATATTGCGAGTAAATAATGCGACATTGCATTAAACATAAATGCATTACTCCATCGCATATACGAGATTTTAGAACTGATGCCAGGTTTTAATTGGTAGTAGAAATACCCCTTTTTATCTTGCATATTTCGGATTGTCCATTGCAATACTTTTTTGGCAAGTTCCTCATATTTTTTCATCTTATGTAGGCGGGTCAATGTTATCAATAGCTGCCCTGGACAATGGATGTCAATAGGATACATTCGGTTATCATAATATTTAGGAGTTCCGTCCGCTTCGAAAAAATGATTGACATAGTAGTCGAAACCTTTTTCGATGTAACCATTGAAAGCATGATCCTCTGTCAACTCTTGATAAGCGATCAGCGCATCTAAATTATATCCTGTATGAAAGCTGTCTACCCAATTCTGTACGGGGAGCATTCCATATACCCAAGCCCCGTCTTCCCGTTGCCCGGAACAACAGGCTTTAATGGATAGCTCCGCTAGTCTTTTGTATTCCTCCTGTTGTGTATAATAAAAACAATAACTCAACAATCGAGAACCGAGCAGCGAAGCATTGAACACAGTGTCATTACCCTCTAACGGACTATAAGAAAAGAGAAAGCCACCATTATACGGCGTGCGATGCAAATCTTTTATTACAAAATCCGCTGCACTTAATGCAATCTCCAAATAGTGTTTGTTCCTAGTTATTTCATATGCCTGCATCAGTGCCGTGGCACAGAAATTTGTAGCAACTACTGTGGGCGTGAATTTGGGAAAAAGAAACAGACGGCGTGCCTGCCAATCGAAGTTATACCCCCAGCAAGCACCGCTGTAGCCTTTAGATTGTAAGGATATAAGCAACTCTGCCAATTCTTCAATCCGAGCCTTTATCATCTCCAACGTTCCCATTTTTTCGGATAATTGCGGATGATTTTCCACAACTTTATACAGATTGCAATATCCGGACAAGAACAGCCCGATACCTTTTGCGTTATACTCTTTCGGAACGAAAGCCATCCGTCTCATATTGAAAGGGCAACGCTTGAAACCTTGTATGACCATCAATCTGCACAATACAGACTTTTTCAGCAGCGGAATTGCCTGAAAAATTTTAGAGTTGAGACCATCATACGGATCCCAACCCTTGAAATGTTCAGTCTCACAATAAATTTTTAGCTTATAAAAAGCATCTGCAATATCATTCATTGGTGTTATTCATTTTGTCAAGAATGGCATACGGCCATCTTTATACTTTGGGTTTGTCTCAATCGCATAATCAAGATTCTTTCTCCAGCCAATAATCTTTGCCGGACATCCTGCTACAATAGCACCTTTGGGAACACTTCGGTTGACAAATGAATTTCCAGCGATTACCACATCATCTTCTATTACAACAGGGCCAGCAATAATAACATTAGGTCCCACCCAAACATTATTCTTTAGACAAGGAACTTCTTTATATGGAAACTGCCGTACAGTAGAAAATCGCAATCCTAATACGCAATTTTCTCCGATTTCTGTTCCCGGTATTAAGACAGTGCTAATCCCTTTGCACACACAGTATGACCCTTTTCCTATTTTTGAATCAGCGGTTATTTTTGAATTGAAAATGAGAAAAATCAATAGTTGTACGATTTTGGGCAAAACCGGAATATGGCGTTCAAATAGCCAACGTTCTACCCTATAGAATGATATAATGTCCATATGAATTAATCCTACCGTTTTCTTATAAATTTTGCGGGATTTCCTGCCCAAACTTCATTGGCTGGTATATCTTTGGTCACAACAGAACCTGCTCCAATTATAGCTCGCTCTCCAATTGTTACAGGTTTTACCACCAAAGTATTCATTCCGAGATAGGCGCCTTTGCAGATATGAACCTTCCCCCTGTCGTAACTTCCAGTATTAGGATTCATGAAATGTGTTACTATTTTCACCCCCGATGTCAAACGAACACCTTCTTCGATAAAAATATCTTGTGGATAATTTGTGTCAAATATGACGCCCTCACCGATAAACGTTCTTTTGGGGCTGATTATCTGCACTCCACCCCATTTGCAAACTAATGGTCTCCATGCCCTTGATTTCATGGGTAGATGTTGGAGGTGTAAAAATATTAGCTTCTTGATTCTCAGAATATTCATAGCTCAATATATTTCTTTAGTGTATTTTCAAATTTTCGGACAACAACGGATGCAACAAAATGGGTTTTCGCATATTCGGAATTATATATTGATACACTCCTCATTTTAGCAGGATTCTCGATATATGGTTTCATTGCTTCTGCAAAAACTGCCGGATCTAACGAACTTGATATATATCCCATCTTTCCATTTTCAAAGAAATCTATTAGGCCACCCACTTTTCTGGTAAAAATAGGGAGTCCGAAAATCATTGCTTCCAAAACCACAGTTGGCATACCTTCCGTATAACTTAGAAACAAATACATATCGGCGTTAATGTATTCCTTTTTAAAATCTTCCCCACGTAACTCTCCAGTAAAACGGACATCCTTTATTTTCTTATTCTCAACATATTGTTTCAACATAGGAAGTTCTGAGCCATCACCGACAAAGGTCAATGTCAGATCCTTGTATTGTGACTTAAGTATTGAAAATGTATCGACTGTTTCATATACACCCTTGGCCTTTTCTATTCGCCCGCTATACATAATGTTTTCGGCTTTTCCTTGTCTCATCGAAAGGTCAAAACCTGAAATAAAATAATCGGGTACTTTTGTCGAAGTTAGATGTATATCAGATTTTATCCCCCTCCTTATCAATTCATTCTTGAAATCTTGGGATAACACAAAAATACACAAGGCCTTATTCAAATTGGCACTTATCCATTTCCAATCTGCATTTTTAGCATACTCGAAATTGAAACCATGAATAAATACGGATGTTTTCTTTCTGAAAAATCGGCAAATGTTTAAATATATAAAATCTCGTTTTAAGGCTTTATCTCCAAGCGATGGGTTAAGTAGTACTATATCAGGTTTAAAGCAAATCAATCGGATTATAAAACGGATAATTAAAAATGGATAAAATATATTACGCCAAGGCTTACGACCGAAATAAAAATATTCAATATTTTCTTTCCAATACTCTTTAATCCCTAAATAATAATTAGTTACTCCTCCATATCCGGATTTAGTGGGAACAGTTATTAATACCCTCATTGTTAGTGTTTCAATTGATATGATTAAAATAATTAAGAACATTGAACATCAACGGTTAATCTATTTTCGTTTTCTGATGTTATGCCTTTTTGGTTGTTCGTATTGGTAGCTATCCATAGACCATACATCAGCACGATGAGAAATTCAGATTACAAAATTTTTCATCATGAACATAGATTACTAAACCATAAGTTTAGTTGGAACAACATGTGCCTCTGTTCAACTAATGGTGTAACAATGAAATACAATACCGGTATAATTGTAACCATAGTTATTAGTAGCTGGGACTTAAAACTCAATTTGGATTGAATATCCATAACCCACATATATGTAAAAACATATAAGAATAGCACGGCAAGTTTGAAGAATCTATCATAAAAAGTCAAACTGACATATCCGAAATTGGCAAAAGACAATAGGAGAATACAGAACCCCCAGAATTTGACATTCTGCTCCCAAAATTCTTTCCCTATTTTTTTATATAGTATATAGATCACAGCCAAGACACCGAAAACGGCAATTGTTTCACGAAGCAAATAGAACTGATTACCATACTCGCGTATTTCCTCTGCATACTTTCCAACAGACTGTATGATATTTTGATTCCTAACGCTCTCTTTGACGTAGTTTTCAAATATGCCAAATTGTGCGATATTAGTGACAAACGCGATTTTCGCAAAGCGAACGATGAATGATACGATAAGAATTAAATAGTACACTTTAAACCTATATCGCAAGAGTAGGTTTAATACAGCCGCGACACATAAGGCGAGTAGTGAATAGTGAAAACAAATACATAACGCAGATAACCAAAGGTACTTAACGGCTCCTGAATTAAGGTATCTCAAATAGAAGCCAGTAAAAACAAATGCTCCGCTCCAAAAGCGAAAACCGAGAAACCAATAGTATTCTACAGTAAAAATCACTCCCAGGAAGAGTAGCCATGCAGGAATTGACATTTTCTGCATATATAATGGCTGGAGTGGTTTTACGACTCCAAATATAAATAGAGAAGTATATACCACACACGCACAAGCAGAGAAAAAATTCCGGTTATCAGCAATTAAACCAATGAAATATTTAAATAATACAGGATATATTTCTTTGCCATATTTTGATGTTCCAGAGTCCATCCATTGCTCAACCAATGATTTGTCGGCAATACGATGAAAATGCTCATAATGAACCAACAAATCCATTTGTGGCTCATAAAACCAACCAAAATAGAAAGAAAAGATAATAAATAGAATGGGGGCAAACCTTTGTCTGAAAAACATTAATGACAAACACAGTCCTACAAAAGGAATAAATGTCATTATTACAGACAAGATTACAATTAAGGCTAAAGAAATAGCCCAATGTCGAGAATTAGTATCTATATTGTATATCCTATTGTTTATCAACATTACCAACTCTTACTTTATTGGCTAAATATAGGCGCAAAACCAAACATCCCACGTTCGCTATAATCAAAGCCCAAATAACACTTCCTATGCTAATACTGTGAGTAAGAATCAAGACAAGGACAACAATGATGTATATGATTGCAGAATAAATGGTTGTCATATTTACCTCATTGATTTTTCCAAGTACGCCCAAATAAGGGAAACCGAACATGTCAGCTGGCACACTAATCGCCAATAAAAGCAAGAATAGGTTGAAATACGTGGTTATACTTGCTGTTTCAGTCTTAATAAAAATCGGTATAAGATACGGTGATAAGAAATATATACAAGCTAAAGCGATTGTATTGGCAATACATAAAAGCAATACCATCTTAGTCGCTCTACCCATATTTTTTATCCTTGTGAAATATGGGTAAAATATCTGAGATAAAAGCGGAGAAACAAATGATGAATACGCATTATGAAGTTTTTCCGCAGCTGTATATAATCCGACTGCAAAATCTCCAAGAATAAAGCCAAGCACTAAGGTATTCATTGTTTTATAGGCTCTCATCAAAAAAGTTGATGAGAAAAACGGAATACTATCCTTAAGATAAAATTTCACTTCTTGTGCCGAGACTATTTGAAGTTTGATCCCGTATCTTTTTTGGGCAATGAATAAAGCGACAATACCTGAAACAAATGTTTCAAGAGCATAGCACAACATCACCAATGCATAATCATCAGTAGACTTAACGATTAAAAAAATAGGCAATATACATAATAGCTTTATTGGCACGCTGATACGTGTTATATATTTAATGTCCTCCATTGAACGGAAAAGCCAATAGGGAGCAATGACAACCCCTATCAAACGAATAAAGGCTAATATATAAAGCGTGAGTTCATTCCTTAGTGAAGGAATCAACCCTACAACTAAAATATAAACAAATAGAGAACAGAGTATGAGAAAAAACTTACATTGCAGAATAGAAGAAACTATCCTTCCCAATTTTTCTTGATTGTCTCTATTATTGACGACATGCCTGACATTAGATAAATCGAAACCGAACTCATTGAATATCTGAAAGTAAAAGCTAAATATAATGGCAAAATTTACAAGACCGTATTTTTCTACTCCTATAACGTTCAACAAATATGGAATTAGTAGAATTGGTATAATGCTACTGAAACCATAAAGGAGAAACTGATTCCAAATATTTGACAACAATCTTGATTTGAAAACTTGGCTTAATGTCATCTTCTTAAAGCAATAGATTTTCTGTAAATCTGCAATCAGTATATGTGTACGTTTATTGGGAGGGTAAGTCTTGGTAAACTTAATGATTGTCTACCTCTATTGCTTAAATATTCCACAGAAATCAAGTATCACTTTATCATCTTTCCACGGTAGTTCTTTGAAAGGTGTATGGGCTGTAAGGAACACAACAATATCGGCTTTGTCATAAGCCTCTTTATAGTCTGTCAACTTGAACACGTTATGTTCTTTCACATTTGGCTCTACCACTAAAATGTTGGCATTATTACATCCTTGCATTACTTTAGTTGTGATATATTTTGCTGGAGATTCACGCAAATCGTCAATGTCCGGTTTGAATGCCAACCCCATCATTGCTACCACAGGCTTACAGTGATTTTTCAGTTCAAATTCAAACATGGCGTTCTTTACTTTTTCAGCACAATAGAACGATTTATAATTGTTGATTTCGCGTGCTGTAGAAATTATGCGACTTTCAACCGGAAAATCCGCTGTAATGAAATATGGATCGATAGCAATACAATGACCTCCGACTCCACAGCCAGGTTGCAGGATATTTACGCGCGGATGTTTGTTGGCAAGCCTGATAAGTTCCCAAACATTAATCCCTGCCTTGTCGCAAATCAATGAAAGTTCATTGGCAAAAGCTATCTGCACGTCACGACTGCTGTTCTCAGTCAGTTTGCACATTTCAGCGGTCTTGCAATTAGTCCGATGCAGCGTCCCCTGTACGAACTGCGAGTAGAACTCGATTGCTTTTGTTGTACTTTCTTCGTTCATACCGCCAATGACACGGTCGTTATGTACCAACTCATAAATCACATTGCCCGGAAGTACACGCTCGGGGCAATAGGCGATATAAATTTTACCTTCCAATTCAGGACGCTCAGCGAAAATTAAGTCACGCATTTTATCAGTCGTACCAACGGGTGATGTGCTTTCAATTACATATAAGTCACCTTCCTTGAGAAAAGGAAGTACAGCACGAGTTGCCGCCTCTACATACGAAATATCAGGCTCATGATTACCTTTGAACGGGGTGGGAACAACCATAAAGTAAGCGTCACTTGTCTCCGGCTTCGTGCTTGCGTGCAATGTCCCGTTTTTCACAACTTCTTGCAGCATTTCTTCCATCCCCGGTTCAATGATGTGGAGCTTACCTTGATTGGTCAGCTCTACAACTTTGGGGTTGATGTCAACACCCGTTACCTGTACTCCGTGCTTTGCTGCGATAATGGCTGTAGGCAATCCGATATAGCCCAAGCCCATAAAACATGCTTTCATAAAATTGAGTTTAATTGAAATTCTTTTGATTGGTCATTCATACTTTTGAACAGTTCATCCAGCTTTTTCACAAAATTGTCTTTTTGGCTATCGGAAAGTTCCTTATCTTTTAACTGCTCTATAATGGAATGATAAAGAGCCTTTTCTCCGCTTGTCATCTTGTTGTTTATTAATAGGAATTTTTGTTATAGCTTGGCTATCCATAGCCGCAATAATCTTGACTATAAATCAAGCAGTTTTTGTACGTTTCTTGTAACGCTTGTACAAATGAACTTTTGAAATATACTGTAACTGTGAATATCTGTCCCTATATAAGCAATAGCCTGTTCTCTCATAAGAAACATGGCCTTTTTCTTAATCCGGTTGCCATACATACCCGCTATTGATGGAAGATTAATCTGGAATTTCACACCCATGTCTTTTAGCTGTCGGTAATCCGATTCATCCATATAAGCATAACGCTCCGGATGGGCGAGAACAGGGTGGTATCCTTTAGATTTGATGCGAAGCAGGATATTTTTCAAGCCCATCGGAGGACTGAAATAAGAGGTTTCCACCAGCAGGTGGTCGCCATTCTCGCCTAAAGGTAGCAGGTCATTCTTTCCCAGCCGTTCCTCAAAGAGATTGTCAAGCATGTTTTCCGCTGCAAGGTGCAGTTGTACGCCACCTGTGTAAGCAGCCTGCAATTCTGCAAAACGGTCGCGAAGATGGGCAGTCGTATTGGGAATGTCTTCCATGATGTGCGGTGTGAGCCATACGGATTTGATCCCTTGCTCCTCATACAAACGTAGAATTTCCAAAGATTCGTCCATCGTTTGTACACCGTCATCCACGCCCGGAAGAATATGCGAATGATAGTCTGTAAAACCGATTAGCTTTATTATATTTTGTTTTTCCTTTTTTTTAAAAAACCACATATAATGACATAAAACTTTTTAATCATTCCCGATTCCACATGACATATATGCGGAATCCGGGAATGAATTGATTGTCCCGGTGATAAACTTCACCACCAGTTTCGCTTGCCGAAATGATTTATCAACCCGGCCCCAACACAAGCTAAACCGATACAGATAGCCGCAGGAGGACAGATAAATCCACCAGCCAATACTCCGGCTTTTGTTGCGGCAACCACTCCGACTCCTTTGGTAATCAATGCTGTTTTACCAAATACACCTACAGTAACCATACCCGCACCGAATAAGGTCGCTTTGTCTTCTGTAAAATCGTTCTGTGCCATAGTTGTGATTTTTAGTGAAACAATAGGGAAATCAAATTTACATTCTCACTCCGTATTTAATTGCTTGATAATCAACGATTTACTCTATATATTTTTCATCGGAACCATAGTGATATTCCGAACCGTAACCATAGTGATAACCATACCGATAGCCATAACGGTATCCGTAGCGACCACCGCTTCCCTCGGTTCCATTCAGGATCAGGGACATGTTCTTGTATTTTTTCTCCCCGTAGATTTTCTCCAGTTCAGCAAGCATACTCAGTTCAAGCAATCCTGCACGAACCACGAAAATAGTACGGTCAGCCAGCTTCTCGATTATCTGCGTGTCGGCCACCAGTTCGATGGGCGGACAGTCAATCAGCACATATTCGTATTGTTCCCTTACGGTATCTATTACCTGTTTCAGCCGGTCGTCGAACAACAGTTCGGTGGGGTTGGGAGGTATGGTGCCGACAGGAAGGATGTCCAGATATTTCTGTTTCGGATTGGTGACAATTATTTCATTGAGATTGTCAATCCTGCCGCCAAGATAGTCGCTCAACCCCTTGGTAGGAGAGTCGATATAGGATGACGCAGAGCCGTGACGCAGGTCACCGTCGATTACCAACACTTTCTTCCCTTTAATGGCAAAGCTCACGGCGATATTCATGGTCAGGAACGACTTGCCGCTGCCCGGATTGAACGAGGTCACGATGATGACATTCGATGCCTTATCCTTGCCAGTCATGAACTCCAAGTTGGTACGCAATACACGGAATGCCTCGTTGATGATGTCACGGCTGCCCTCCTTGACAACAATGGCCCTGACTTCCTGTGGTTTCTTTCTGAATATTCCTTTCTTCTTTCTTGTGAACAGCGGAATTTCACCGATGAACGGTACGGTTACGCTTTCCAGATCTTTTCTTCCCCGTACACGGGTATTCATGTTCTCACATATAAAGATAATGACTACCGGAATAAGCAGTCCCAAAGCACACGCGACCATTAAGATGTTTTTGCGCACGGGTGACATCGGCAACATGCTACCGTGGGGCGGGGCAACAATACGGGTATTGTAGGCCGTAAATGCCTGTGAGAGTTCGTTCTCCTCACGCTTTTGCAGTAAGAACAAATAAAGAGCCTCCTTTACCTTCTGCTGGCGTTCCACCGAGAGCAGGTATTTGGCTTGTGTAGGGTTAGCTGCTATACGTGATGTTGTCTGTTGCTCCGTCTGCCGCAAACTTTTTATCTGCGAATTCAAGGTTACTATCTGATTGTCGATAGACCTGATTATCGCCCCACGCATGGATGCCAGGGCCTGATCCATATCAACGACCAGCGGATTTTCCGTACTACTGTTCGCAACCAGGCTGTTGCGCTGCAACAGTTGTTTGTTGTATTCGGCAATCTGCGATTCAATATTGGCGCTTTCAATGCCGGAATTGGCCGGAAGCAGTTGGGTACGGTTGGCGTCATTGGACAAATAGTTCCGGATGTAGCGGGTCATGTAGAGCTGGTTGTTCAAAGCCAGAATCTGCGCATTCGTCTGGCTGCTCTGCGCCATATACATGCTCGAAGCCGCCTGCACGTCGGGTAACAGATGTTCGGACTTGTAGGATGAAATGTCCTCGTCCACGTTGCCCAGTTCCTGTTCGATTACGCCCAAACGCTCGTTGATGAACATCGAGGTGCTGATAGCGATCTGGTTCTTGTCCTTCACCCAGTTCTCATTATAAACGGAAATCAACATGCTCAATACATCCTCCGCCCGTTGTACAGAATTATCCCTGAATGACAGGTCGATAACTGACGCTTTCTCATTATTCAATGAAACGGACAGATTGGACGAGCAGGAGTTTACAGCATCATACAAACTGGATTTACCTACATACAATGTGTATGTCTCGCCTTTCACATAATTGGGGGTTGCATGGATAATGATTTTCCCTAATGGCGTAGTGATGGAGTCGAGCAAGCGGCCCTTTATATCCTTTCCGTCGAGCTCCGTCCCGTTACGTGTAAAGTCGGATAAGAGTAATGTGCTGTCTGGCTGTACTTCCAATGTAAACCCAGCCGATTCGTTTTCAGGAAAGTCACTTATCGTTACATCCACTGGTAATGTCAGTCCATAGGCCACCTGACGGTGGAATTTCCCCGGAACGAAGTAATTCATATCCAAACGAAATCGTTTAACTACCTCGGTCATTAAAGCCGGCGACTGAAAGGTGATGAGTTCGTTATTTACATTGGTGCTGGACTGGAACAACCCAAACTCCGAAAAGGATTCCAGATCCGGGGAAACCGACTTGCCTTTGGAATCCTCCTTGATCAACACCGAAGCAGTGCGTGTATATACGGCAGGGGTACACAGCAGATAGACAGCAGCAACACCTGTCGTTATCGCCAAAGACAGGACGAACCACTTCCACCTCGCGAGGCACAGGTACAACAGATCCTGTATCCGCAGGAAATCATCCGGCTGTCCCGGTTTTGTATTCTTTTGATTTACGGCCATATCAGATTCTATATTTATTTCACGATCAACACGGTAATGGTGGTCAGCAGCGAGGCCAACGATAACCAAAAAGAGGTAGACCGCACGTTGTTCCCATTGACTGTCGATTGTCTTGCCCTGACCGAGTTAGGTTCGACATAAACAATATCGTTCTGTTGCAGGTAGTACACGGGAGAAGCATAAAGGTCATATCCCGAATTCAGATTGACCCGGTACAGGGTCTTTTTGCCGTTTTCCTCCCGCTGTACCAGCACGTTCTCCCGTTTCCCGTAGACGGTAAGGTCCCCGGCCATGCTTAAAGCGTCCAGGAGCGTCAGCCTGTCCTTGTCGATATTGAAACGTCCGGGGTTGGCGACCTCACCCAACACGGAAACGGTCAGGTTCATGAATTCCACTGTTACTACCGGATCTTTTACGAGGTTTTTCGAGATCAACTCTTCTTTTATGCACAAGGCAATCTCCTCGCGTGTCATTCCCGCCACATGGATATGCCCCAGCACGGGAAAATCGATATTTCCATCCTTGTTTATCGTGTATCCTGACATTCCTTGATTGTTGGATGCTTCTGATCTTATACCGATTTGTCGGGATATAATCGGAAGGTTGAAAAGGTCCATCAACAAAGGGTCTTTGCTGTTGACCAATATGGAAATCTTGTCTTCGGGACGTACCCTGATTTCCAATGGATTAAGAACCTGCTCTGCCATACCCGGTTTCAGGTCCGTAAAATAAGCGACTTTCGGCGCGGCACATGATCCTAGCAGGGAAGCCACGGTCAATAAGAGTAAAATGTATCTGATTTTCATATTTCATTGATTTTTATTTGTTGGTTGCCTGTCTCGACTGAAGCTGTCCGATACGTTTCGTCAGTCGGATATTGGTGAAAGTCCATATCAGGATATCGACTAGTACGATCCAGTTTACATTCAGATAAAGGGAGAGAAGAATATTAAACAGTATGAATACGGTCGATACGGATATGACGATAATCATGACACTTCGCTGCTGCATTCCGACAGCAAGTAGTTTATGGTGGATATGGTTCTTATCCGGCAAGAACGGGTTCTTTCCGTTGCGTACCCGATGCAGATAAACCCGGACCACATCACAGCAAGGAATCAGCAGCGGGGAGAATGCCAGCACCATCGGATTTATATGTACCGTATTATCATCTGTCCCACACATAGTCAACTTGAGACTGAGAAGACAGAGCATCATGCCAACGGTCAGGCTGCCTGTGTCACCCATGAAAATCTTTTTTCCGTGCTCGGCATTCCCGAAAACATTGTAATAAAAGAACGGCACTAACACCCCTAATGTGGCGAACGCCAGCATGGCATATATATACTGGTGAAACATAAGAAAAGTCAACCCATAAAGCAAACAGGCAATACTGCATAGCCCGGAAGCCAGTCCGTCAATGCCATCGATCAGGTTGATGGCATTGATGATGAAGACCACGAACAGAATGGTCAGAGGATACCCCAGCCATAATGGAACCGAATGAATGCCTAGAATGCCGTACAGGTTATCGATATATATACCACCGGCGATAAGCATCATGCCGCACAGAATCTGGATAACGAACTTGGCTCGATAACGGATGCCGATCAAGTCATCGGCCATGCCAACCAGATACAGAACCATGATGGAGCAGAAGGCGAAAGCCAAGGGCCGAACATCGTTCTCGATTTCGGACAACATCTCCGAATGCCCCATAACCATATTGATCCCCAGCAACAAGGCTACGGTGAAAAACACTACCGGCTTGAATGCGATGCCGCCCAACCGGGGCACGGCACAATGATGAATCTTCCGTTCGTCGGGAAGGTCGAATAACCGCTTGCGGAAAGCGATCAACAAAATCTGGGGAATGATGATACCCGCACAGAACACACAGATCAGGAATGCAATACTGCAATTAACTATCCAAAAAATCATATTATGTCAGAATTTGTTCTTTACTTGTGCAAAGTCATGGAAGAGAAGAGAATTTCATCACCTCTTTTTTGTGCCATTCCTTGTACCGCTTCATCGAGATTCCTATCCCAACAAGTTCCCTGTACCCTGATACTTTCTTTCTGAAGATGTGATTTTTGCCGTAAGCCTGGAGTTCGTCATCCGAGATGCTGACCATTAAAACGGGAAATGGGTAAACTTTATGCCTGAGTACAGTTACATCGTGTGTCACGAACAGCTGACTCAATTGGTAGGCGGATTCTTCGAATGCGTGCCAATAGTCACCTGCTCCATACAGACGAATGAATCGTCCGGTTGTATCTTCTGTGTGAATGATGTCGAACAGGCATGTTTCGATGAGTTCCATCAATGGCATCCAGCAAGGCTCAGTTCCGGAATTGTAACCATTCATTACTTTCAAAAATGTTTCATCCGTTGTCGGGAATTAGCGTATATTCAATTTTACAAAGCCAGAAATGCAGGTTTTATCCTCATTGTAACATGCGCCGGGCTGTTCTGTACAGATGCATTTGTCAAAACAGATAACAGAAACCAGTACTCATCTTGTTCCGGAGCATAACCTTTAATATCCGCAGCTCGTCCGGCAGGTCATAATCAATGCACACCGCTTTAACTTTGGACCATATATCATCCAAAATAGAGTCGGGCTTACATATCATTATTTTATAATAGCCTGATATATTCGGGATTGACTTCCACCCCTACGGAAAAGAACTCGGGCAGCTCCACTAACAGACGTTTCGTTTTCGACCCGCGTACAGTCAGCAATTTTCCTTCATAACCGTCCAAAGGACCGCCTACAATACGGATGTGCCGTCCGCACATAGAGGGTGTCAATTCGCCAGGAAGATAATATTTCGGATTTTTCGACACACTTACAGCATGTATGAACCGCTCCATGTCCGCATCAGCGACAGTCATCGGATTTTTGTAACCACCTCCCTTCTGGAAACGATACTGTATCGTGGGATACTTTTCCACAAACGGATCAATAGCTTCCTGGGTATCATGAACAAAAAGCAAATCCTGGATAAAGGGAACTTCTTCCCGAGTCCGTTTGCCGCCATGAACACTCAACTGCTCTTTCATGGGAGTGAACACCTCGAAATGCTCGTTCAACAGTTGCTTGTATGCGGGCAACTTGGCATTGGCCCGTTTAAGGTCGCGCATCACGTACCAGCATGTCTGTTTTTCACCTTCCGAAGTAGCCATATTTTGGATTTAGGACAATTCTTCTAATCCTGCAAGATTGTAAATTATACTACATATCAAGCAGTTACAAACATTCTTTTCAAAAGCTGGAGAATAACTTCCCATGTCAGTATATCTGTTCATGTTTACACCATAAAAGATTCCGTTATCTCACACATGCACAAAATCTCTGAAGCCGTTTCCGGCTCCATCTTCTGCTACTTCTCTCCATAAGAGAAGTATTTGAATATAAAATTGGTTGTAATCAGCTAGTAAACAATATTTGTTTTATTTGCTTGGAAGACGATTCACTTAACAACTGTTGAGTAAAACCTATAACATCTGTTTGAAATGAGGCACTCGGTTGAAAATTATATCATTTTTATATTGTTATTTTCAGTGAATTGTATAATTTTGTATCCCAAATACTTCTCTTATGGAGAGAACGGAATTTTTGTCGAACAATCTCTCTATATAACTTACACTCAGACTTATTTGTAACAAAACCTTTTTTGCTTCATTATTGTTAGTCTGAACTTATCGGTCATACACTTCCCAATAATTAGACGTTTTCATACTATATATTATGTACCACTTTACAGCGCATGACGAGGATACTTGTTTTCATGCCAAATTTTTGTCACTTCATGCTAAGTAAGTCTAAACGGGTTTCAAATGGGCTACGTTCTGTAGATAAGGAGCAAGTTTTCTTTTACCCGCATTTAATTGCTTATTTCCTCCATAAACAGAGAAAAAATTTTTGTTTTCCCCAACAGATAGTAAGTAACTTAACTCTATCTGTTTATAGAGAAAGTATGGCGAAGTTGGAAGAAAGTTGGTTGACAGTAAATTGGTATATAGATTCCTTGTTTTTATAAATCAAGGTATAATGCTGGGTCCCCAATAACAGTATTTTGAGAGAAGATGTAGTATTTATCTGTATTTATCGCAACCGGATATTAAAAAATGTCCATGATGCTTGGGGGTTCCCCAAAAGTTGATAGTCGATTGAATAAGATTGTCAGCTGCGTTGAACCTAAATCGTTATCCGATATTATGCAACACTTAGGATTAAAAGACAGAAAAAAAATGCGATGAATGTCCATCTAACCTTGATGATTATTAGAGAGAGTGTATTGAAAAATGACAGAATCGGATAATCCTGCAAATCATTTTGATAGTAGGTATCCTAATTGAATTTTGTCAGACTGTCTATGACAGCTTATCTTCCGCAACGGAGCGGCATACGAAAGCCGGTTATTTATTTTGTTTTCCTTTTTTCTGGACGATTTCGTTGTGCTTTTCGACCAGTTCGGGGAAATTCCTTCTGATGAACTGCCCGAACGAGCAGTCGTTGAACCCGAACCGCCTGGCCAACGACTTCACGCTTTCGGTTGTCGTGCCGTACAGGTGCATGGCCTCGCTGTATTTCTCCATGCTGCGGCGGGACACCGCGCCGCCCGTATCCGTCCTGACCATTCCCTTCCGGGCATACAGTTCCGGCTCGTGTTCCTTCAGGTAGCTGCGGAACGCTTCGGGTTGCAGCCCGAACTCGGCGGCGACCTGTGCCGTCGGCAGCCCGCTTTCTTTCAGCCGGCGGATGGCTTCGGCATATTTGGCCTTTGTCGCGGGGTTGTATTTCCGGACTTTAGACCAGTCCACTAGCCGCCCTTCCTCGTAGGGGATATTCTTCCGCCTGCATACCAGGTCCAGATGCCACCTTTGCAGGTGCTCGTAGAATCCCTTCTTCGACACTCCCGTCTTCCCGGCTATCCGTGCGGCCGACATGGGTGTCGTGGCATACAGATGCACCGCTTCGGCATACTTCTCCACCAACTCCGGAGAGGGGGCGTGCACGGTACCCCGACCGGTGATTTCCCCTTTCCGCTGCCGTCGGAGAGCCTTCTTGCGTATCCTGATGCGCCGCTTCACCAGATCCTTATGGTAGAACAACAGGTGCTGTTCCAGTCCGGTATAGGAAAGCCCGCAGGAGTCGGCAACCTCCGGCACCGTGACATACGAGTTACCCTGCAAGAGCCTGACGGCCTCAGCATACTATTCCTTGCAGGAGCGGCGCGTGCCGCGCGGCAGCCCGTCACCGATACCCAGCCAATCGCGCACCTTCTCGCGCCATTCGATTATCTCGGGGTAGTGCGTACACGGCTGCCTGCCCAGATTCGTGCCTTCCAACCCGAATTTACGTGCAATCCGATATGCTCCATGCTCCCGCACGCCTCGATGGTATCCTTGTATTTGACACGGGTAGCGGGCAACTGTCCCCGGAGCTGTCCCAACTTAATCTGCCCGGCCTCTTCTTTGCTGCACAGTATAGCGTAACGGGCCAGCACGAGTTCACGGTGGTACTTGGTCAGGTAACACCGGAAACCCGATTCTGTCACTTCGCAGATACGGCATATCTCACAGCCGGAAAGCTCCGTGGAAGCGTACATCTCGATCGCTCGGCGGTATTTCTCCTCCGTCTCCGGCCTGATGCCCCTGAAACGGTTGCTCTCCTTACTGTCTTTTCCGGATGTCTTCATAGGCTTTCATGAGGCATCTTTCAGGACAACCGTTCTTCCACCTGCTCGAACGAAGCGTCCTTGAGTATCACCCGTTTTTCCGCATCGAGCAGGTAAAGGGCCGGTATCGCCTTGAGGTCGTACACCTGTTCACGGGTAAGCCGCTGGCCCTCGTCATAGCCGTCAATCCAGCTCTTGAGAAAATCCGCCTTTTCCCATGCGGGGGTCTTTCCCTCCACGCATACGGAAAGCAGTTTCAGGCGACCGGACTCCAACAGCCCGTTCACAACCGGGGACAAGGAAAGCAATTCCTTCACCCGGCGGCAGTCCTCGCAATCGGGGTCGTTGAAGTAAACCAGCACGTAGTCGGCCTTTATGCCGGAGAGCTGCCTGCGCCTGCCGTCCCGGCAAGTGACGGTGAAATCCGCCGCCACGTCTCCCGGACGGTTCTTCATGGCTATTTCCAACAGGTAGCGGGGACGTATCTTGTCCGTATCGGACAGGCAGGGGTTGTCCAGCAGTGCCCGCAATACGAGGATATGCAGTTCCTCGTCATGCATGGGCGAATTGGGCTCGTAGAGGTACTTGTCACTCAGCCCGATGAAGTGATACAGCATCTCCTGTCCGGTTGCGGCGCGGCGGAAAAGAGTATCGATGGCAGCCTGTGCCCGGTCGGTATAGGGCAGGATGCCGAGGAAATCGACAAAGGCCTGCTCGGTGATTTCAGGACGGGAGATGAGCGACGTATCGGCAAAATCGAAGTGGTCCCAGTAATGCAGGGACAAGTACGCCGCCCTGTCTTCAGGCGCCGTCAGCGTGACAGGCACGTCGGGCAGACGGAATTCCTTGGTTTTCTGCTGTTGGGCATGTGAACAGGAAACGAGACTCATGCCCAAAAGACAGGCGAAAAAAGTATGATTCAGCATCTTCATATCTTATGTTGTTAAAAAGGCGCCGGATGTGGAAACGTCCGGTGCCGTTGCATATACCGGTTCGGAAAATCTCATTCGCCGGCAGACGGTTCAAGTACGATGTGCGGACTGGCAAACAGGCTGGACAGGCTCGGGTATGTCGCATGATAAACCATGCCTCCGTCACCTGTGTAATGCAGTTCCACCTCGTCCGTGTACCAGTTAAACTCATATTCCTTGCGAAGCCGAAGTTCGTACTGGCCGTCGGCTGTTACGCTTACCGACCCGATACGGCTTCCGTTGCGGGTACGCTCGAAGGATACGAAAGCATCCTTCGGTATGTTTTGCACCACGCCGGCGGTATTTTTATATTGAAGCGTCCCGGCAATCGATTGGTTCGACACACGGAAAGTCTTGGAATAATACACTACCCGGCTTTCATCGGACGAAATCACGATGTCCCCGGCACTTACGACGCTATTCACAAGGAACGGCAGGGTCTTGCGTTCCCCACGCTGACTGGAGGCAATATTGTCCGTGTTAGCAATATCATCCGTACCATATCGCCGTTCCGTCTCCCGCTTGGCATCCACGGTATAGACAAAACGCCCGGGAATCGTGGGATGCGCTTTCAGTTTGGTTCCGTCCAGTCTGTTTTCCGCAAGACGGCCGGCATCGATTTTCAGCATAGGCGCGTCGATATAGATTTCGAACGCTTGGCCGAAAGGATCCACCGACTTGTTGTCAAAACCGGCAAAGCTCGTCACATCGATGCCGATATCCACCCGCTGGTCGGGTTGATATGTCCATTCCAACGGGGTGACTTTTTCCGGTATGTCTGCCGGTATGGCACCGGATGCTACCGTGCGGTCAGGCTCGTCGGCCTCTCCCTGCCAGTCGTTGTTGCCGTACTTCACGCGGGCTCCGAACCGGAACGGGGTGTAGTTGGCCAGCTCGAAAGTCGTACTGCGGTATGATCGGCCGCCATATATACCGGGATTATCCTCGTTTGCATCTTCCGGCAATACCGGTCCGAGCCGGTTGTCGTTGGAGGCGATGTGGATCACCTCGGCGCTCCGGGCACGGTTGGTCTTCATGTAGATGGAATATCTTCCGGTACCTTGCGACGGGCTGCTCAAAACTTCAGTTCTCGGTTTGAACATCAGCATACGGCCGCCTTGGGGATTGTTGGTCTGCCACCAATTGTTCGATTCATCGGGATAGAATTTGCAATCGAATGCAGTCACTCCGGCATCGGGTTCCTCACCGTCCTCGTAATAATCCAGGTATTGCGAGTAGAGCAGGAATTCGTCTTTGCCTTGCGCATTGGCAGGATTGTCGTTCCCTGTCCCTTGATCATTGTCGGACCTCTCTGCCAGCAGCATGTCAAACTGCACGTTGGCTCCTTTTTTCTGTGGAACCAGACGATAGTATATCACTTCATCTTGTACGCCCGAGCCTACGGCATCGTATTTGTTCAGTCCCTGCACCGTGATGGATACGAGATTGGTGGAGTATTTGAACTTGCGCCGCATCGTTTCGAAATATTCGGCTTCGATATAGAGCGTGCCCTCGTAGCCGTTTTCCTGATTCAATATGTTCTCGAAATAGACACGCTGGACGCCGGGACCATCGGCCGTGTAGACAAATTTGTAATCCGGCTCTTTGCCTTGATAGACGGAAGAGATTTCACCGCTGCTGTACCAGTCATTGTCCGCCTCGCGCACCACGGGCAGTTCCATGCCCGAAGCGTTGCGGATATCCAGATCGCCAACGGAAAGGTACACATTCATCGGGAACAGCTCCTTGGGACAGCTTTCGGGTATGGTGAACATGGCCGTAACATGGGCACGGTTGTTCTTGTTGGCACCGTTCCCTAAATTACCGTATATTTCCGTCCCGACCCATGCAGGCACGAAAGACTGCTTCCTGATCGTGATGACCTTGATTTTGCGTTGCAGCCGTCCCTTCTTGACAAGCAGCGTACCTTCCAGTTTCTCGTTATTTTCCAAACGAAGCAGGCGTATCTGGATATGTCCCTGTCCGACACCGTTCACGACCTCGAATTTCGTCTCGAATGTCTGCGTCGCCACCCCGTTGTCTATCCAGGAGACCGTTGCGGCATCGGCTTCGGTGATGGCTTTGTCATTTTTTCCTTTAATGGTATAATTGAGCGTGTAGCTGCCTCCGTTTTCCGTAAAGCTCTCGTCCAGTACGACAAAAGTCTTCTCTACTGTCAGGATATAGTCCGTATCTTCCACCTCGTTCACTTCATCGGAAATGGAAATCCATACGTTGTTCGTGGCTGCCGCTTCCAACGCCTCGGCAAAGGAGGCCTGACCGAAAGATAGCGCGCCCTCGATGTGAAGCTTGTAATGGTGGTTCCGGCGCACGAGGAGCTGCTCGCCCTTGTCGTCAACCAGCAGGACACGGTAGTATTTCTCTTCGTCCTGATCCGGAAGATGTCCCCGAAGAATTACGCTGACAGGGGCATCGGCACTGTTCTCGCACTCGAAGACATACTGGTTCATGCTGGATGTCACGTCCGTAATATCGCTCATCTTGGCATCGTTCACGGGAAGCGTGACGAAGGGGTCGTCGCTGGAAGGCCACGTGAAATCAAAGCCTTTCTTCGGGTGGTGCGGGGCCACCGTTCCGAAAGCGTTGGTGTTGCAGACCGCAAAGCCCGTAATCACGATATGCCCGTTATTGTCCGGGTTGTCGACGGAGATTCTCGCGTGGTTGCGGATCAGTTTGACGGAATTGCCCGAGGTGGCCATCTGTTCGGCTATATTGCTGTCGTTTCCTGCATCGCAGGCGAAACGGCCCCAATAGATCATGCGTCCGGACGAGCCCTCCAACACTGCCATGACCTCGGACTCCGACTTGTTGCGGAAACTGTCCTCCTTGAATTCATCCATATTCTGGTTGGCCAGGAAATGGATGGTCCGGGTATTTTCGGGCACCTCAGCCTTGAATGTGCCCTCCATCTCCCCCGGGCCGGGCTTCTGCACCGTGACACCGGCCTTGACGGTAGAGATGAAAAGCCCGTAACTGTCAAAGCAGAAAAGTGTCATATCTTGCACTCCGCCACCGTCAGGGTCTACCGCACGGGTGACGACTTCCTGCATCGCAGGAATTTCCGTCTTGAAATTCAGCATGATGTAGCCGTCGCGTGCCTCGGTCTGCGGATTCTGCCACAACTCGCTTTCGCTGCACGAAGCGAGCAGGGCCGATACCGCAAGCAGGGCGACAAGCTTGTCTATTATTTCCTTTATCATATTTCGTTTCTTTTTGACAGGTTTCTACGTTTATTCCTTTTTACCGTAGGCATCGCGTACACAGGCCACTCCGGTACCGCTAACGGTGTATTTCTCATTATAAAATCTTCCGCTTGCGCTGTAATAGTACTGTCCGTTCAAGCGGTAGTCTATGGCGTCTGCATCCTGGTCTTTCGAGCCCTGGAATTTAAAAATGATTTTAAGTTCGGCTTCTGTGGGCAGGCGCCAGTCATCCAAGGTAACCGTCCTATCGGTTTTCGGGTCTTTATACGTTTCTACATAATGCGCGCAGTGCTCGCGTGCAACGCGGACACTGTTGTCACTCCCGTCCAGCTTCAGGTTTCCTCCTCCAACTTGGAATTCGCCTACACAGGAACCTATCATGAATGACGGCGAGACCAATTGGGCATTGTCCTGTCCCGGATCCGTAACCATAAGTTCCGGATGGTATGTATCCTGGACCATACGTGGACGGCCAAGAGTATATTCACTGGATGTCCCTGTCAATACAATGGTGTACATTCTGCCGTTAATTTCGCTATAGCGGGATTCCCGAAGTCTGTTTGAGTTTGATGTGTAATAGTATTCATATAAATCAGACTGTCCGCTTCCATCATTCCTCAATTTTGCTACTTTTGAAACGAAGAATCCGTCCGGAGGACCTCCAAATAAACCATCTGTCCCCGTTAGGTATCTATATTCTCCGTTCCAACTGGAGATATTTCTGGTGGCAAGGGCGATTCCGGTAATTTTATCACCTACATATTCATAGGTAGTCGGGTTAGGATCTGAATTCTTGAAATCATCGCGGTACGAGTACCACCCCTGGATATTCGTGATATATTCCAACGGATACTGCTCAATGGTTACGGTACGTTCGTTGCCGTCCTCATTTGTTACCCGGACTTCGATATAACGTATCGTATTGTTCCTGGGGAGGTCGCTGTGTACATCCAGCTTGCCGTTGAGCCCCTTGTCGGGAGTAATGAGGATGTTGCCATGGCTGCGCCATCTGTATCCGGTACTCACTCCCCATTCGTTATCGTTTGGATTATCGGGGTATCTTTTCTCCAAGTTCTGTTCCCTTCCGAACTTGTCTATATAGTAAACCCGGGTAATCTGTGCCGTCACTTCCGACGAGGAGGTGAAGATCAGGCTGGTGCGGTCGTCCTCCTTGTTGTGCATTTCCAGGTCGTACCGGTTGAGCACAAGAAAAGTCGGGCGGTCCCCGCCTCCGACATTTACCGTCTCGTCTATCCAATTCTCCACGGTATATTTCAAATCCGTCAACTGCACCGGTGTGGAGGGATTTTCCGCTCCGGGGGCATTGACCGTTGCCGTTACCCTGTAGCAGGTGTTGCGGTTCAGGGCCTTGCCGTTACAGACAGGAATCTGGTAGTAGTTATCGGGACGCAGTTGCGGGTCGGTATCCTTCTGGTAAGTCAGGGGGATGTTCATCACCAGGCGCACTTCCTGCTCCATGGAACTTCCATTGTCCCAGGCATGGGCATACATGTAAGCCGTTACGGTAATTTTGTTCGCCGTCCACTCAAGATAGCCGCCGGAGGTCTGGGCGGTATTCCTCAGCTTTGCCGCACCGTCCGCACCCGCCACTACCGATGTGGTATAGGGCATATTGCGCAGGTAGTAACCTATGCCTTTGGAATCAAAAGTCACGTCTTGGCCTTTGTTGATGGTCACCACGACTTTTGCCGCTGCCCTGCGCAGCGTGACCGCCAGCCGCGTGTCATTCCCTTGCGAGCCGTCGTAGAGGACGACCGGAGCAGCAACCGCCGGTTCATCGTTCCCTTCGGGATAGGCTATGCCGTCCATGAGGAATGTTCCCGGGACACCTTCAATGTCTTTCCCTGTCAGGTGAATGTTCTCGTCCTCCTGCGTCATCGCCTTCAAGGCGTTCAGGTTCGCGAGGTTTTCAAAATCCTTTTCCGGGTGGGTGCTGTTGGCGATCAGATACACCCAATACCTCTCATTTTCCGTAAAAGACGACCGTTTTACGGGCAGTGTAATCCGTCCCGTTTCATTGGCTGACGCGTTCACCCGGTCGCTCCACACCTTCGTTTTCTCGTCGGTATCGTTGAAAATCAGCACGTCGATATGGCTCACTGCGACCTCCGCCCCTTCGGCCGGTACGGTAGCACGACTCACCGGCAACGCTCCCGACGAGATGTCGAGGATAATGCTGTTGCCGTTACCTCCTGTCTGCCCGCCGGGGAGATCGTCATCTTTGCTGCAAGCGGCAAGAAGCCATGCCGCCGCACAACAAATCATCATATTGTATATAATCCGTCTCATCGCTTGTTAGTTTGTAGGTATGTCAACCTGTTTGATTACAATCTTCTCGGTGCTCTCGCTTCCTGTCCAGTTCGTGGCTCCGCTCTGCATGTTGATCAGCAGGAGCGAGCTTCCCGAAGGATCCCACTTCGGGGTATAGGCGATGCCCAACGAGAACTGCTTGTCCACGTTCTCGCCTTTCAGTGCCCTTACCCGGATTTCGTACGCTGTATCGGAAGCCACATAAGGCGGTGTCACGAGTGTGTTGACACCATCCACGTTTTGATATACCGTCAGTTCATAGTCTGCGGCTGTGGCATCAAACAGCGTGGGCTGCCATTCCTGTCTCACAGGACCTGTGATGGTGAACCTAAAAGAGTAGGTTCCCGCTGTCGATGATGCGCCGCCATTGTAGTAAACCGTCGGCTGCGCGTAGGGGGCGGTCCCTCCACCGAAAGGTTGCAGCAGTTCATAGGAAGGGTAATCGAACTCCAACTGATAATCTCCACCGTCCTCCCAGTCGGCCACATCGTATGCGACAGTTATCTTGCCGCTGTTGTGCATCAGGCAGCATACCGCATAATACTTGTTCCTTTCAATGCGTGGCATATAGACCAGACCTTCGCGCGGCTCGCTGTCGAACGTGTAGCCGATTTTGAGGATGTTTCCATGCTCATCACCCGGTGTGTTCCACGAATCGCTGCCCCAAGGGTTCTCGAAAGGATAAAAAGGAGCCCCCAGTACAGGCGTGTAGTTTTCGGGGTTCTGCCTCTCTTCGGGCGTGATATTCGTGGCCAGCGTCTTCGTTACCGGTGCTGAAGAGGGGACGAGTGAAAACTCGCCGGTACCAGTGGCGCCTGCCAGTTTCAGCGTTTCGTCGGTCTGTGGCATCAGGTAATTATACGCACGCGTTCCGGCTTCCAGCAAGGTCAGGTCCGTTACACACAGCTCTCCTGCCTCACCTGCTTCTTTGGCCGCGAACACGCCCAACTTGCCTATGGGACGCTTCAGTTGGAACGTCAAGACATCTTCCAGCGGTGTATGCCCCGAATGGCCGGGGTCGATCGGCTGACGGTTAGAAAGTTTCGAGAAGTCGATTGTTTTGGATTCCTTGCCGAACATTGGAAGTCCGTAGGCTTGGACATCTCGTGTCAGCGTGGTAAACGTGAAATCATTTAGTTCCGCTTCCGTAGTATTTTCCGTAAAGGTTTTCTCGGCACCTGGGGTACTCATGGCCTTCTCGTTCGCGATGATGTAGAAGTCTACCGTTTCGGTAGTCAGGGAAGTCATCGTCAGATCCATCCAGAATGTAGCCGGAGTCTCCATGTCTCCGCTCCGGAACTCGTGGCCCGCCAGTTGTCCTTTTACAAAGGCATAGACACGAAGCGAGTGAATGGCCGATTCTTCGCCGGTCGGTGTGCCGTCGGTTTCGCCGACAGCGCATGTCCCTACGTTGAGCCGCACTGCCACATCGTGCCGTTCCCCGAGCGATGCGGCATCTTCCTTGACGCACCCGCACGGCAACAGGCCACAGCACACTGCTGTAACTGCCCAGTATAATATTTTTCTTGTATTCAGCATATTCTTTTCGGTTCGGTCTAAAACTCAGGTTTCACTTGTTCGATGTACCATTCGGGTACGCTTACCGTGATTTCTCCCGACTTGAACTCGATGCGTATCGGGATGAGCACTTCATGTTTGGAACAGTCTATAATAGGATTGTCGGCAAGGAACCTGGCGAGGTTGACTTCGGCCAGCGGTTCCCCGTTCGGGGCGGCGCTCAGGCGGATGTTCACGTTCTCGTGGTTCTTGTGACGCATTATGTTGGTACGGGCCGTGAGCAACGCTTTTCCGGCTTCGTATTCGGTTTCAAGCAAATAGTCGGTTGCCTCCCCACAGGCCCGATTCTCAAAATCGGTACAGGGCGAGACTCCGCATATCTCAAGCACAGGCAGCGAGCCTGCGCGGGTTCCCGGGGCGGGAACTCCGGCCACTTCCACCGACAGATCGTAGTGAGAGCTGGCGAACTCTATGGTTTTGGTCTGGTTTGCCTCTTCATCACCGCTGTAAGGCAGTACGGTATAAGAGGTCGTAGCATAGTAAAGTGAATCGTTGCCGGCAACCTGTTTCTCGTCGAAATAATCCCCGGCGGCAAAGAGCATCCGGCCGAAATCGCCCGTGGCGATGCCATCGACCTTCGTGTGGTGGGTGTTCCCCAGGCAGACAATCCGGTAGTCTCCGGCAGCGAGCGGGGGAAGCGTAGCCGTGCGGTCCTTGACCTGTTCCTCTGGTAAGATACTCGAATTGACGCATCGATTTTCTGCATCGAATACGAACATCTCCACCCGGCAGATCTTGTCGGGGAATATCTCCGTGGTGCCGTCGCCCTTGTAGCTGAGCAACAGCGTGTTCGTGCTCAGACAGTCGTCCAGATCCTCACGGATGCAGGATGTGGCGGCTCCGGCGAGCAACGTCAGGCAGAAAACAATATTCGTCAATTTCATATATATGTGATTGAAGTGTTAAAGGATAGACAGGGCGGAACTTTCGCCCTGCCTATCGGGTTATCAATTAAAATTCAGGTGTGACAGGAACTACATCCCAGCTCATGACGTCAACAGTTACCTCCACACATTTTTGAGGATTATCCAAATCCTCATCGCTAAATGCAAAGTTCATGACGTAAATCTTGGCGAAATCTGCTGTAACAGCAGGAGTGAATGTACTGGTAGCCAAGTAAAGAGGAACCTTAGTTCCTTCATTTGTTGTACCAATCAATTTTACAAGAACTTGAGGATGGTTAGTATTTCCAATATTATTATCTTTAGGAAAGAAGTGGTATGCAGGACGGACATTGCCTTTCTCGTAGGAATGCTTATACTGTGTATTTTCATCCAATGTAACCAAAGGCAAGGTGGTTGCAGGACTCTCTGTTGAGGTAAATTCATCGTTATACCACGCATCAGCAGCTGTCTCGAAAAGGCCGAATATAGAACCGGGGTTAATATCGGAGTTCTGTATGTCACTGGCTGTTCCTCCCTGACGGTCTGCTTTCCCGAAATAGTTGTTCAACATGACCTGCTGAACTTCAATACTCTTGTACTTACGCTGACCTTGAGTAGGAGCTGTATACTCAAATTTACCGATTTCAATTCTGGATACACGCGGTTCAAGCACTACCTTCGCTTTGTAAAGCGGGTGTCCTGCCTCGTCTTGACCGGACACAGAAGTCAACTCGACTTCTTTATAAAGGTCTAGATCAGTCGGATTTTGCTGTTCGGCGATTATCAGGTCTTTTTTCAAATCTACATAATTAGATGCATTTATTTGACTACCGTTGTTACCTACAACGATTACCTTGTTCACCTCAGCAGGTAAAAAATGGAATACCTTATCTGCGCGGTCGTCAAAATTACTTTTATTGCTGAAGTAGTGGGTTGCCTCAGTTCCTTCGATTGTTTTTCCTTTATACAGGGTAGTTCCGTCTGTAAAGAATACCTGTAAATCTGTCAAAGAAACCTTTGAGTTGTCTTCTACCTCTTGACCGGCGCCTCTGGTTACTGGAATCACATTAGACAGGTCAATGCTTACACTCTTTGGGGTGTTGTCCAACTGTCCCATTTCATCGTCTTTGTTGTCACATGCAACAAACGTCATTGAAGCAGCTAAAGCTGTCAATAAAAAACTCTTGACTTTCATCTTTTTGTTATTTAAAAATTAGTAAAAAGGTTTTTATAACTTCTCGCTTATGGATTTTGTCTACAACTGGTCGATGACCTGCCGCACCTCTTCGAGGTTATGCCGGGCAGTCGCGGAGCCTGCCTCCGAAGCACGGCGGAACACATCCTCCGCCTTGTCGTATTGTCCGGCCCCGGCGTATGCCACACCGAGGGTGGAGAGCAGTTCTGCCGACCGCGCGGTGACTTCCGATTTCTCGAGCAGCTCCACCGCCTTGGCATACTCCTCACGGGAGATGGCGTTCACGGCATTCTCATTGAGTGCGGAGGGCGAAGCGGGGAAATAGCGTAAGGCGGTGGCCATCACCTTGTCGTACCCGGGCGTGCCTTTCCCGTAGGAATCGGCCACCTTGTACATTTCCGACAGGCTCAGGAGGTCGGGACGCTCATCGACCATGCGGCGAGCCTCTTCGAGGTTAAAGTTGCGCACGTTGTACTCGATGCGGTACTCGTTGCGGCGCAACGCGGGGTATATCTCGGTGAGCAGCCTGTGGTAAATGGTCGGCGGCACGAGTTTCTGGAGTTGCAGCTCGCAGAAATCCCGTTCGTCGGGGTAACGTTCGATGATTTCATATACCTCGTCGCGTTTCAGCAGGTTCGGGAAGTCGCCGAGCACACGGACGAAACCTTCCCAGTCCTCACCCTTCCAGTCCACGTGGAGCATCTCGGGAGCGATAGCGTCGTAACGGCGGATATAGTCGGCCAGCGCCTTGGCGCGGTTCTCGGACAAGGCCATATTGTGCGCCATGCTGCCTTCGGGAGAAGCGTAACCGGTGATGTAGATACCGATAATCCTGACGTCGGTATTTTTCTTTACCAGCTCGATGGAGTTGGAAACGGTGTCCAGTTCGGCACGGTTGTTCTTGAATCCGGGCAATATATTATAACTGTCCTGCCGGAACTGCAGCCGGGCGGTGCGGGTTTCGGCACGCACTTTCACGGGTTCAGGTTCAGGGGCTATGCTGTCGAGCTTGTAATCGGGGACATAGGCAGGAAGTATGCCCGCCCACAAGGACTGCTCCGCCTTGCCCTTGTCGCAGTTCACGCAGCCGTGTACCTCTTCGCGGATTTTGATCCGCCCGTCGAGCATCCAACGCTCGTAGGGCACGGTGGCCGCATAATCGTAATGCTGCCCCTTGCTGCTGTGGCGTATGATTACCTGTGCGGAATCATTGTGGAAAGGGGGAAGCTCCACGCTTTCGAGCCGCTGCGCCCGCAAGTAAACCTTGTGGCGGGTCTTGCCATCGATGACTATCGGGGGAAAGGTCACCTCGCGGCTACTGTCCGCCGACATGAGTACGGGTGTCAGTGCTACGGTGTGCTGCGTACGGATTTTCGCCTTGCTCAAATCGACGGACATCGTCAGCTCTACCGTGCGGCCCTGCTTGACGACCCCTCCCTGACGAATCCCGATCAGAGGCAAGTAACTGGTTTCGTTCTCGGCATGCAACATCATGGGACAACATGCCAATATCAGCAATAATAGGATGTATATGCGTCTCATAGTCATTTTCTTGTTATTTGATTATATATATCAGGGAGATGCCCGCCTTGGTCGGGCCGAAATAATGCTTGTCCTTGTTGCCCTTGAACTTGCCGCAAGTGGCACACTCGTACTTATCGTATTGCGTGTAGATGTAACCCAGACCGATCGTGGCTTCGAGGTTCCAGCGTTTGCCTAAAATCCATGAGTAGCCATACGACAATCCGAGACCCGTAGCCCAGCCCTGATAACGGTGATCCTTCGTGGACTTGCTTTGGAACGGGATTCTCACGCCACTGATGTTGTAGAACGCGTAACCGCTGTGCAGGCCGAAGAAATGGCCGTTATAGCGTTCGCAGAGCCAGTAACGGAACTCCGGCATTACCATCCAGTGTTTGATTTTCTTGTTCTTGTCCTTATTCAGCGTCCACGGGTTGTAGGCGCCCGTGAGGTCGAGGGTCGTGCGTTTGCCCAGCCCAAATTCCAGACTCAAGTTGGGCGTGGTACTTGACCAATACAATAGATTGGTCTTTACTGCGATATCCTGCGCTTTGACAGTGCCCGTGCACCAACAAACCGCAAGAAAAACACCGAAGATCAATTTTTTCATATTTTCCTTATTCTTGTTATCTCATTCGGGCCGGAAAACCGGCACGTCAACTCCCAAACCAATACTTCTCTCCGAAAGAGAAGTGGTAGCGTATAACATTGATGATAAGTGGCTGAAAAACAGATTATGTTCGGTTCGAGCGACTGGGAATGCTTAACATTCATTGAAGTAGAACCGGTTTAGAACTCGGATTGAGACTTAAAAAACAAGCTGTTTATGCCGTTATAATCAATAAAATACGTATATTTGCACCGTCAAATACTTCTCTTTCGGAGAGAAACGGGCAAATACTCAACAGTTTATCGCCTTGGCGGGATTTTCCCGCACTATTTCAACGACTTGTTTTTTAAACTCCAATGGTTGCTCTCTGAAGTTTGGCAAAACATTTTTTCGGTTGCATGATTCCTGTCAAATCATTCCGTCTCCTGTCTGTCTCTTTTTAAGAAAAATACCGTTCAGGAAAAGACCTGGTTTTCTACTGTTTATTTTTTGAACGGTAATTTTTACTAAACAAATCGCAAATGCCCGCTTAACGGCTCATCTGTTTTTTCATTCTGACGGACAATAAATTTCGTTAATCGTGAAGCGCTTATTTGATTTTTGCGTATCTTTGCACTTGCAAAATACTTCTCTTAAAAAGAGATGTTTTAAATTGCACAACTTTTCAGTTTCTATAGCCATTTTCCGAATGGCTTTTTTGCTGTCCGTACGGTGTGCGGGTATTATGCAAATCTTTCTCCCGATTACAGTGATTTTAGAATAAGGCTGTTGGCCTTGTCCACGACCGATGTGTCTAATGAGGCAAGGTAGATACGCGTGGTATTCTCCGAATCGTGTCCCATCGCTTCGCTGATGGTGGAAATCGGAATGTTCTTGCTCTTTGCGATGGAAGCCCAGGCGTGGCGCGCGACATAGCTTGTCAGCGGTATGGCAAGCCCTAACTGCCGGCCTATTTTTTTCAGTTTGTCATTGACAAGATGGGCGGCGTTCTTGTATTGCTTTCGGGCATCCGTATCCATATCCCGGATGATCGGCAGCAGATAAGGAGTCGCGGACGTATCGTACTTGCCGACAATCTCCTGCATGGGTTTCTCCCACTTGATAAAAAGCTGCTGTCCCGTCTTCTGGCGGCGATAGACCAGAACTCCGTTCTGCAAATCCTTCTTTTTCAGGTAAGCCATATCCACAAATGCCATTCCCCGGGTGTAGAATGAAAACATGAACAGATCTCTCGCATAATCCAGCACAGGACTGAGCGTCAGGTCCAGATCCCGTATCCGGCGGATTACTTTCAGCGGGACGGCACGTTTCACTGTTTTGTCCACGCCCGTATAGACATGTTTGAAGGGATAGCGCTGCACGGTCAGTTCCCTTTCCACCGCACGGTTATAGATGGCGCGCAGGTTGCGCATGTAAAAAGAGGAGGAGTTCGGGCAGACATTGATGCCTTTCAGAAAGGTCTCGTATTCCACCATCAGGTTGGAGTCCACTTCCTCGAACAGCAGGTCCCGTTCGCCCCGGAAACGCAAAAAACTGTTCAAGGCGGTCGTATATGTTTCGGCCGTGCGCCTTTTGCCTATCTTTTTCAGTTCCTGTATGAGTTGTCGTGCAAAGGAAAGGAAACCGCCACAGTCGGCCGGAGAGGAGAACACTTCCACCACCTTGTCGGCGGTATATCCCGTGTCGGAACGTTCGAGCCGTGCGATGACGCTCCGGAGCCGGGACAGGTCGTCTGCTATGGCGGTCTTCATGGAGAGCAGGTAATTCCTGCGTCCCTCTTCTGTGCCGGAAGCCACCACGACCTCGGAAATGCCGGCATCCCATTCCGAAGGAAAAAGCCTGTAGCCGGTATGCACTTGTCTTACCAGACGGTTGTGAATCACTTGATAGTAGAGCGAGCCTTCCTTCATCTCGACGGAAGAGGCCCGGAATTTAACTTTTACTGTTGCCATATTACTTAATTTTCAATGATTGATATTCTGTCATTAAAGAATATGGCAAACAGTCTGGCAAGGATGTAGTCCGGAAAAATATTACTATAATAATGTTTCTCAATCGTAAAATGAGAGAAAATCCACCTTGCTTAACATTTCTTTACTTCGATATGGCGGAGACATGAAAGAATGTCATTATTGCACGGAACGGAAGAGGTGCGCGCACTGCATGCCTCTACCTGTTATGGAATGGAAAGATATAGAAATGGTGCGCTTGATGAAACGGAAAGCCGGTCCCGCCAATCTTCATTTAATATCCGGACATGGCCGGATAAGTCATCGGTAATGCAGAATTGTTGCAATGTTTCCTGTTCGGCGCAGGCTGCCGGAAACAACCGTATAGCTGTACAGATGGCAGGATTTACCGGCACAATGGGTCTGGCGGATGTCAAATCTGTGGATTGGATGGTTTTCCAAACTACTGTTCTGGACCAGGCCCACTCGTGCCCGTTATAAATGGCCATATCAGGCAACGGGCTAAAATATTCCGGACCGGGATGTATCTGAAACCATCATTTGAGATACATCCCGGTCCGGAGTAAATGTCGCTTCAATCAACACACCCTATCCAACGCTTGCAGTCCACCATCATTTTTTGTCTATCTTTATATATTCCGAATACCTGATTTCCACATACGGGTTGTTGCTGGATATGGTCTGACGGATAGCTTTGACCCTCTTCCAGAACCACCATCCCTTGTATTCCACCCATACAGCCTGGTTAAGCGTCACGGGTATCTTTATGTCACCTTTGAGACGGTTCTCTTCAATCAGTCCGCTAAAATGTATATGCGGCGTGACCATCTCCACTTTCTGCCGCAGTAGCGGGACGGTATCACGGACAATGAGCGTGTCGCGGACGGCGGCGTCTATCGGTGCTTTCACCTCGACCTCATGCCGGGCCGCCGCTTCGAGATTCCTGATTTTCACGCCGAGCCGCCTGATGGTTTCGGCATCCTCGGCACGGAACTCCTCATACTCGTCTATGGTCAGCCGCAGTGCCTTGGCATCGAGGGCCATCGTCGCTGAATCGGTCCGCATCCGCTTCACATCGGAAAGCAGGGCTGTGCTGTTCATGCGGAAACGGTCGCGTTCTTCCGTGAGGCGTATTGTCCACCGGTGCTGCAACCAGAGGATGCCGCCGAGCAGCAGCACGGTTATCAGAAGTGTTTTGTCCAGCCTATTCATATGTCACGGATTTTTCGGGAATGAACCAGACAAACTCATCCATGTAGGCCTCTTCCAACAGAACCAGCCCGCCCTTGTTTTTCCTGTCTTCACCGGACAGGTCCTCCACGACCAGCCCTCTCCGGCCGGCCAGTCCGCCAAGCTTCATGCGGGAAAGTTCCGGAGAAGCGATGATTTTCACATAAGTATTCTTTGTCATAACCGGCAGTTTAAAAATCGGGTTATTTATGCAGGTTCTGGCATTTCAGCAGCTCCCGGATGTCGGCCCGGATCTCGTGCAGGTCATTCTGCACCGTGTTGAGCTGCATCATGGTCGCCTCGAACACGGACTTGTCCAGCTTCATGGCGTTGATGCGGTCATACTGGTTCTTGATTTCCACTTCCAAACCGATACATTTGGTCTCCAGTTCTGCAATCTGGGCCGTGTTGTTCACATGCTGTATGTACAGTGTCAGCGAGAACGAAAGTACCACGACGATAATCTTGAAGTACTTCACTACAAATTCCTTGAATTGTTCCATATCATTATTCCATTAAAAGTGAGAATGCCTCCCTGATGGCCCTTATCAGAACCTCAGCCGCCGCGCTGTCCCGGAATCCGTAGATGACCAGCGCGACCATTATCACCAGATATATCCACCAGGCAATTTCTTCCCTGGTGACTTTATGTTTCCTTTTCACCATCTGTCATAGGGTTTTGGGGTACGATTACATTGAAGATGACATTGCCGTCACTGCCCTCGATGCGCAGGCGGTTCTCCTCCTTGTGCCTGATGGGGAAGATATCCATCAGCGCCTTGGCGGCATTGACCGACACGGCCCTGAGCGGCGCAGGGGAAAGCGGCACTCCGAAACGGTCGGTATAGTCCGAAGTGGCCGTCTCGTCCATGACGGCCTTGAGGGTCTCGGCCACCTGCAGCTTCACGGCCATCGTCTCCATCTCGAACCGTTCCGAGGAGAGCAGCGCCTTGATATGCGCCAGCACATGCGGTTTGTTCATCAGGTAATTGGCCGAAGCGTACGGATTCTTCACCGTATCCTCACCGAATACCTCCACAAAGCATTTTTTCGGCCGTCCGGCATACTCCAGCCCGCCGTTCACATAGAGGTTGCAGAATTGCAGCTCCTGCTCCGTGAGCGGTTTCTCTTCCGGCCTATCCTGCGTGTTCGCTATCTTGTCTGACATCGTTTCTTCCTTCCTTTTCTGAAAGAGTAGCGGGTTTGTGTCCCGGAGGTTTTACAAAACCCGCCTTTTCGTTGCATAACAATTGTTCCATTAATGCGTCATAGAATACCTGGGCCAACGCATCGGCACACGCCTCCGCGTCCGCCAGCGAGTTGATGAGCCGCAGGTTGAACTTGATTTCCAGGTCGTAGCCCGATATGAACGCCATCAGTTCGTTCCCGTCATAGCCCAGCGCCCCGTAGGTCATCCGGTCCGCCGTGCGGAATGTGATGGTCTCGGGAATCCGTTCCCGGTCAATGCCTGGGGCTTCCTTATTCGTGTCCATACTCATATCTTGAAATATTTACGGGTTTTCTCTTTCTTCTGCATGGCGGTTGCCGTCCCTTCCGTCTGGCGCAGACGGGAGGTATAGACCCCCAGGATGTCGAGCGTGGCCGTCACGTCGGCAGCCGCATCGTGGGCATCGTCCAGTTCCACGCCCAACCTTGAGGCTACCAGTTCCAGTTTGTACGAGGTGACCTCCGGATCGGCGGCAAAAGCCAGCCGCCCCAAGGCAAGCGTGTCGATGTAGTGCGGCTGGAAGTTGCCGTAATAGTCCCTGCTCCCGGAAAAGGTCTTTTCAAACTCGGCGGCCAGTCCGGCATAGTTCACCAGCTGTTGCAGGAATCCGATGTCGAAGGCGATGTTCTGTCCGACCAGCACGGGCTTGCACTGGTTGCCCTTCGAGAGGGTGGCGCGTTTGGCGAAGGCGATGACTTCTCCGGCCACCTTCTTCATGTCCATACCCTGCGTGCGCAGCATCTCCATGGTAATGGCGGAATAGTCCAATGCCGCCTGTTCGTACTTCATCGGGACATATTCCTGTCCTTTCGCCTGCTCATGGCGGGTACGCAACACCTTGCGCCGGGGAAGTCCCGCGTCCTGTTTCCCGTAGGGGGCGATATACGCCTGGTAGCGGTCGAATACCTGCCATGTGTCGAAACGGACGGCCTGCAGGGCGATCTGCGTGCAGGCGCATTCACGGCAGTCCAGCCCTCCGGTCTCGAAATCCAGCCCGATGCCTACATATATTTTCTGTTCAGTCTGTGGTGCCATATCTTCTCAGGATTGGATGAATAACAATGAGTTCTTATAGGTCTGCAATGTATTGCAGCCGTTGTAGTCGCTGTAACGGATGACGGCCGTGAGGATGACCACCCGGTCCTTAAGCGACTGGATCTCGGTGCGGTGCTCCATGTAATAGTCGTTCCAGCACACGCACTCCGCCAGGCGGTTGTTCTGGGAGAGTGTCAGCCTGGCGAAACGCTTCCGGCTTCCCGTCTCCCTGTCCTTGTAGGTATGCTCGGCTACATCCACCACCGTGGCGCAGACAGCCGCACGCCTGCCGTCATTCTCGTCCCGTGCCACCTCGTCCAGGGTCAGGTAGGAGGCTTTTCCCTTGACCTGCCCGCTGGCTTCCGAATTGTCGAAGATGCGGCGGTAGTCGATGCTGCCGATACCCGACACGGCAATCTGCTGCTGCGACCAGAAGAAATGCCGCCCGCGCATGTCCTGCGGGAAGTCCTTTTCGGAAAGGGAGAATCCCAGTTCACGTGCGGCGCGTTCGAGCAGCGCGCAGCGTTCGGTAACCGCCCCGGCTTTTTCGATGCGGTCGAAGCATCCGGCAAGGATCATGTGCTTGACATGCCGGGCGTTCACGGGGACTTTCACGGCCTCTTCCGCGTTGTCGGGATCGTCCCAGTAACTGTATTTCTTGAGCTTGTAACGGAATATGCGGTGGATGAAGTTCTCGATACCCGTATATGCCCCGCCCCGGTCGCGTTCCGTGACGATGTATTCCACTGTCCTGAGGCCGACCTGCTTGATTCGGGTAAGCGACCAGAAGATTTCATCGGTGGCATAGTCGGTGAAGAACTCCGTCCCGGAGCGGTTGATGTCCGGCGGCACGATCTTGGCCGGCGAGCAGCGTTCCATCTCCGCCATCAGCGAAGGAATCTCCTTGTCGTCCGCCCATTGCAATGCCACGGTATAGAACGCCGACGGGTAATTGGCCTTGAGCCATGCCCCGCAATAGGCTGTAAGGGCGTATGCCGCGGCATGGGAGCGGTTGAACGAATATTTCCCGGCCACCTCTATCTTGTGCCAGATTTCCTCCGCCTCATAGTCCGGGCATCCGTTCCCGACGGCTCCGGCAATGAAATCCGCCTTCAGCGTGGCCATCAGGTCGGCTTTCTTCTTTCCTATGGCCTTGCGCAGGAGGTCGGTCTTCCCGAGGTCGAATCCCCCGAGCGTATGGGCGACGGACATGAACTGCTCCTGGTAGACCATGATTCCGAAAGTGTTCTTCGTCGCTTCATAACAGCCGTAGTTATAGACCGGGGCCACCTCGCCACGCCTGAAACGGACATAATCATCGGTGGCGCCGATGTCGAGCGTGGCGGGGCGGTACAGGGCATTGACGGCGATCAGGTCCTCGATACACTCCGGCTGTACATCCTGGATAAACCGGGTAATGCCCGGTGAAGAGAACTGGAACACATTCTGCGTGTTACCGTCCGAGAGCAGCCGGTAGGTCTTCCCGTCTTCCAGCATATCCTGCGTGATACGCCCGATGGTGAGTTCCTGCCCGAAATTCCGGTTGACCAACGCGATGACGGCACTCAGTTTGGCAAGTTCCTTTGTCGCCAGCACATCCTCCTTCAACAATCCGATCTCATCGACCGAATAGCCGTCGAACTCCGATACCAGTGCCCCGTCCATCTTGCGGACCGGCAGGAAATCGAAGCATTCGGCGGGCCTGCCGTCCCGCGTGTCCGGTGTGACAACGATGGCCGAGGCGTGTATGGAGGCCGCTTTGGGCTGTCCGAGCAATCCTTGCACGTCCTCGATGACCAGCGGATAGGTCTGGATAAAGTCCCGAAGTTTTCTGTTGGAGGCAGCCTGTCTGAACAGTCCTGTCCAGTCCGTGCCGTCATCTATCATGGCGGTAATATAGTTCACGATGGAGTGAGGCACGCGGTGTACGCGTGCCACGTCCTTCAAGGCGGCTTTCAGTTTCATCGTGGTAAAGGTGCCGGCGGAAAAGACACGCTGGCGGCCGTCCGCGTTGTACCGTTCTTCCAGGTAATCCTTGATCTCCTGTCGCCGGTCGGAGGCATAGTCGACATCTATATCTGGCAGCGAAGCGTGGCCGCCTTCCGTCAGTCCTTTGTCCACAAAGGCATCCATGACCGTCAGCGGCCCGTCTGCTTTCCTGATTCTTATATGTGTTACTTTCATCTGATATATTTCTTGTATCGTATTATCGCGCTTACCGTCTGGCGGCTGACGCCGTACTGTTTTGCCAGGCTGTTCTGGGAAGCCTGGCCGGAAGAATATCTCACCCGTATCTCTTCCGCCTGCCCGTTGGTCAGTTTGGCATTCACGCTTTTTTCGCCGTAATCCCGTTTGAGGCCACCCGCTATGGCATGTTCCATATTCCGCTGGTGCGTACACATCTCCAGGTTATCCGCACGGTTGTTGTCGCGGTTCCCGTCGATATGGTTCACCTCCAGTCCCGGATTCCAGTCGGGCAGGAAATGCTGTGCTACCAGACGGTGCACGGAGAACTTCTTCCCGACACCGCCCTTGTAGAGCCGGACACAGTCATAGAGCGAAGTCGTCCCGCACCAATGGCACATAATGCGTTCGGGTTGTATCCAGGTAATGCCGTCATGCGAAACCTGCCGTTCCAGACTCTTGACACGCCCGAGGTTGCTGATCCTGTACTTTCCTTCATAGTTCTTGATATCCACCCAGATTTCCCGGGTGTCAGCCATGGGTTATACGGTTTAGTGCTGTCTGAAAAATTTCCCGGTCTATCTCCACGCCGACGAACCGGCGTCCCGTATTCCGGCAGGCCACGGCCGTGCTGCCGCTGCCCATCGCAAAGTCGAGGACGATGTCCCCTTCATCGGTGTAGGTGCGTATCAGGTATTCCAGCAGGGCGACAGGTTTCTGTGTCGCGTGCAGGCAGGAGCGTTGCTTGTCGGTCTTGAACTTCAGCACGCTGCGCGGATAGCGTTCCGTGGATATGTAATCCCGGAAATTGTCGTGCTTCCGGTATATCTCGCCGGCATCGCATTTCCGCTGGTGTTCGGCCATCACGACCTTGCGCCTGTGCCCGTCCGTCTTGATCGGATGATACTTCGGCAACCTGTCGTAGAAGACCAGAATGTCCTCGTGCGCCTTCATCGGCATACGCCCGGCATTCAGGAAGCCTGTCGCCTGCGTCTTCTCCCATACCCAGGCATACCGCAGCCTGCGGAGATTGGAACTGCCCAGCAGGCTCGTAAAAGGATGCTGGCAGAACAGCAGTACGGGAGTGTCAGGTCTGGATATGCCCTGTACAGCATTCCACATCCCGGGGATGTCTATCACGGCGTCCCATCGACAATGTGTCGTACCGTATGGAGGGTCTGACAATACCATGTCGGCAGTGATGCCTTCTTCAGCCAGCAGGGGCAGCACATCGAGTGCATCGCCCCGGTAAAGGTCGCAACCGTCATAGGGACGGTGGTGTTCGTAGGTCGGATTCATGGGTTTCGAGTTCCTTTAGGTTCCACAAGCAATCTCGGCGGTCAAAAAGGATTTCGTCGCCACACATCAATTCATCTGCGTATATCGTCCGCTCTTCTCCGTTACGGATTACCCGCATCCGGGCATCCGTGCACAGACGGTAAGTCTTGCCTTCAGATTCCATCTCCACATAGCGTTCGCCCTTGCCGAGTGTGATGTCCGGGGCAAGCACCGTCAGTTCGTCTTTCCAGCTGAGCCCGCAGCGTTCCGGCACGAGGAAGCGCGAGAAGATAAGGTCGTATTTCAGCGGGTCGATGGAGGTTATGCCAAGCAAGTAGGAAACCAGCGAGCCCCCGGCGGAACCGCGACCTATACCAGTTGCGATGCCTCTCCGGTGCGCCTCCCGCACCATATCCCACTGCACCAGGAAATAGTCCACATTGTCGGTCGATTCAATGATATAGACTTCCTCGTCCAGCCGTTCCCGATAGCGTTCCCGCTCCGGTTCCGGCACTTTCCGGTCCAGCCCGTCGTCAAGCAGTCGGAGGAACATCGTACGGCGGTCACCATACCGTTCCCGCTCTTCCGGTCGCATACGGTATTCCGGCATGAACATTCGCCCGGTCTCGAATGAGGCGTCCGCACGTCCGGCAATCTCCACCGTGGGACGGCACATGCGCCTAAACAGGGAATCGAAGTCCCATTGCCCGGAGAACAGAGGACGGAGCGTGTCATACAATTCATCCGCTGTCTTGAAATACTGGTCATCGCTCTGTTCATGGGCGGCTCCCGTGGCAATCTTGTTCACCACGATTCTGTACCCTGCATCGTCCTTGTCCATGTAGTAGCAGTCCGGAATCAGGACTGGTTCTACTGTAAATGAATCCGTGTCGGCATCATAACAGTTGCCGAAATAATATTTCAGGGCTTCTAGTTGCTCCCTGTCGATGCGGTCCGCCTTGTATTCGTTGGCGTCGACCTGGTAATAGACCGCTTCGGCACCTTTCCGGATACGCTTCACCTGTTTGGGGTGTCCGGCCATCCAGTAGACGGAACGGATGGCGAAAACCACCACACAACCTGCGGCATACATCAGCAGCTGTTCATAGCGGAGGGTGTTGTCTTCCGAATCGACCATGACGGCCCGTTGGATGCGCAGCAGATTATGCAGCCCCTCGTTATCCAAGGCATAAATCTTCAGCCCGACACGTTCTTCTTCGTGCATCATTGTCAGCGAGTAGCCGAATATATGTTTCAGCCCGGTATTGGCGCACTCCTTCTGAAGGTTCAGCGTGGCGGCCATTGTATTGCGGTCGCAGATGCCGACAGCCGTATGCCCGAGCCATTTCGCCTTGCGGCACAAATCTTCCGGCGAGCAGCAGGCGTTCAGCAGCTCGTAGGAGGTATGGATGCCGAGGTTCACGAAAGGTACATCATGTACCGGAGGCTTGGGCCGGCCGATATATTTCAGCAGGTTGAAACGGAATTCTTCCCGCAGGTCATAGTAGTACCAGTTCCTGCCGAACGGGAAGGCCACATGGAAGATTCCTTCTTCCATCAGCACATCCGGACTTTCCATCAGGTTGAACACGAGCTTGTCCCCGTCGCCGCGGAAGATGGATTCCACTCCCGACAGGTCGGCCGTGAAAAGCCGCCCGAAGCCGGGAATATCCACCACTTCCGTATCGACCGGGATATAGGTTATCCGTTGTGCATCGAGCCATGAGAAAAGTTCCTGTATCATCTTTCCTGTACTTTTTTGAGTTTGTATTCAAGGACGGACAGCAGGCGGCAGGCGAAAATCCCGTAGATTTCCGCTTCCGTGAGTTCGTCCCAGTCTTTGGCGGCATCAGCAATGTCCGCGATGAAAACCTCGAAATAGGGTTTCAGCCGTTCAGCCGTCCGCTTTACCGACTCGACGGCATCACCATCGTAACCGATGACTACGGTTCTGACGCCTTTCGATTGCAGCTTGTAGATCTGTACATCGGATATTTTCTTTCCGAAAGTGGCCACGGCTGCGACATGGGAATTGTCATAGAGTTCGAGTCTGCGGGTCAGGGCGATGACATCGAAAATACCTTCCGCGAGGATGACCGTATCGGTTTCATCCATACGGACGGCATCGTAGTTATAAAGGAGTCTGGAAAAGTCGTTTTCCGTGGAGTTCCGGTAACGCAGGATCTTGTACCCGCCGCTATGTCTGGTCTTGCGGTTGTGGGCGTCTATATCCTCTTTCGGCCAGGTATGGCGGGAGACATAGCCGACAACCGTACAGTCATCGATGACCGGAAAGACGACATAGTCCGCGTAGCGCGGATTGAGCCTGCCGGTTATCCCGACCGGGAAATACTCGTAATCGTCGAAACAGAAGCCGCGCCGCTGCAAATACGGATGCCGGAAAGTGCGCTTGTAAAAGTCCGGCAATTCGACCGGCACCAGTTCGTCGTCTATTTCTTCCGCCTCGTCCTTCTCCAGCAGGTGCAGGTTCAACGGTGCGGCAATGTCAGCTGTCTGCAAAACCATCAGGTCCATGCGACCGATAGCCGCCAGAAGTTGCTCCAATGTACGGGTGGATGCCCCGCAGGAGAAGCAGTGGGCCATGAAAGGCCGGCGGTGGGCAGTCGCCTTGCCGATGTAGATACCGAACTTACCGCCCGACTTTCCGCAGAACGGGCAGCGCGGAACGATAAGGTTCTTACCGCTCCCGTCCCGTTTGGCACCCGTCTCGCGGGTTATCTCCGAAACCAGATATTGATATTCCTGTACCGACAGTTCCATATTAAGGTATAGTCGTGACCGCTACAGGTTGGTTTGAAATGTTTGGAAAAAGAATCCGGATTAGCCCAATAAAAATAGACCGGCAGAATCATGGAAGGTCTTTCCACCCAAAGGAAAAGAGAAATTGTCTTCCCGGCTGGACAAAAAATGACTGCTTTTGTCTAATCGATAAAACAATATATAAATAAGGAGATTGATAATCAGCATTGGCTGATTATCAGGTGTAGAGATGTACTTTTCTAAAATGATCACTCTCTACATAAAAAAAGCGTATTTTTTGTGCAGTACAATAAACATACTGAATGAAAAGTATCGTTTTCCAATTACTACAAATAACGGATTTGTATTTGCGAGGTCATTCGAACTTTCCTCGAACAAAGGTCGTATGATATCTCGAACGCCAAGACCCGTGAGCGGAAACTGAAAGTCTTGGAGGCGGCAGAGGAATTGAAATGTGAAAACCTGCTGTTGATAACATGGGGAACGGACGATATGGCGGAATACAAAGGGCATACAATAAAAATCGTATCTGTCCGGAATTGGTTTTACGCATGTAAGCTGCCATATATTCTCAACATTCCAGTCGTTACAAGTCAAAAAGCCACCGACACGCCGCATCCGGATCGATGGCTTTTTATTCCCTGTTCAGATTCAGTGTCCTCTGCCCGTCATAGAACACCTCATTGTCGTAGTCGGTGGCAATCCTGATAGTGTCTCCTTTCTTGAAGAACCGGCTTTTGGCCACGTGCAGGCGCATAACGTTCTCCTTTCTTTCAGCCGATGACTGGTTGAGCGAAACAAGGTGCGTGCACGGGCGGGCCAGACCTTTGGCCTCCGAACAGTTGTACTCGGTCAGCACGTTCCGCTCGTCATTCAGCCACTCCCGGTCTTCGATGGTAGACTGGTAAGTCACCACCATCCATACCTTTTCGTCCGCCGCCAGGTCCTTCAGGTCATTAGCCACCGCGATACGCTTCGCCCGTTCATGGTCGGCTCCCCATGAACGGCGGTTGGCATCCGTCAGCAAGTCCATCGAATCCACAATCACGATGTCCGGATTATATCCTTTGAGCTTCCTGTATTCCGAAATGCCGTTCTTGATGTCGAGTGTCGAGACCTGGGCATTGAAACGCGGGTAACTGCGCACCGTGATGCTTCCGGCATACGAGGCGACCAGTTTTTCCAGATGTCTCATCTCCGTATCCGAAATCTTTCCCCGCTCGTAATAGTAGGCGTTCCTGGAAATCAGTCCGCCGGAATAGGCGTTCAACGCCTCTTCTTCCGAACCTTCCAGCTGGAAATGCAGCACATGCAGCCCGTCATCGATGTCCGCCCTGACACCGATCCATTTGGCGATGTGCGACTTTCCCACGCCTGTGCTGGCCAGGAAACAGGTCAGCTGACCTCGCAGGTTACGTCCGGCATTGAGCGCATCCAGATACGGGATGTAGAAGCGGGACACACGAGGGGCGGCCGAGCGTTCCTCTTCCTCCTCGCGCCGGCGGTTCCTCTCGAAACGCTCCTTGAAAGTCGCGGCCACATCGACGAACGAGGAACTCTTCAGCGTGAACCCTGCCAGCCACTCGGCATATTCCCGAAGAGTCTTCTCCGCCTTGTCCTGTTTGTTCTCGTTATACAGTTTCCCGACCTCCGCATAGACCGACTGCAACCGGACCCCCTTGATGTAGGACTCCAGCATGTCGGTCATCACCTCGGCACTCTGTCCCTCGTCATACTCCCGGAAAGTGTCTATCAGCTCGATGGCGTCGTAATCCTCATGGAAGGTCTGTGCCAGCACGGCATACGACGGCGGTGTCTTGTATGTCTTGAAGTGTACGGCTATCGCCTCCTGTACCTGCTGGAACGGACGGTCCGGCAGGTATTCCTTACGCATATGCCGGGCTAGGACAGCACACAACGGTTCCTGTCTGAGCGCCGTGGCATAGAGTTCATACAGGAACTCGGCACTGAGCGGATTGACGGCACTCATGGCTTCGCCTCCTTTTTCCGCCACGCCTCACAGCGGATACGGTACAGTTCCGGATAGCGCGCCTGTGTCCTTCTGCGGCATGGCTCCGCTTTCGCACATTTTGAGCATGACGGGGAGAAAGGCGTCCACATCAGCGTGGAGAGCGCACAGACGAGATATCCCGCTTCGGTGGAGAGCAGTCGCCGCTTGGTCGTCTCCTCGTATTCCGGATAAATAAAACGCCCGAACGGATGGCTGCGGCGGTCTTCCACTGCCCGCGCCAAATCATGCCGTGACAGCCCGAAACTCTTCAGCCACCGGTCCTCCCGGTAGCGGCGTTCCTTTCCCGAGCGGAGATAGCGGCCGATGGCTTTCTTTCCGAATGAATGGGAGACGTTCCATTTCCTGCGATACGCGGTATCATATCCGGAAATGGCATATGTCTGGCAGATACAGAAGTCGGACAGGCGTTCCGCACTGACGGAGACGACCTCCCGGCACAAGCCGTCGAAACACATCCCGAGCTGCCTGTCCGACTTGCCGCCGGTAGGGAACACAAAATCCGCCCACACCGTGGTGCGGACCAGCCGTGTAAAGAGCCTCCGGCATCCGTCAATCCATTCTTTTCTCTCCATCGCGTGTCAATAGTTTGCGCAGCTGCGTCTTGGCTAGGAAGATGCGGCTTTTTACCGTTTCTACGTTCCTGGTCTGCAAAGTACCGTTGTTATAGGTGATTTCCATGATTTCCCCGAGTTTGTAACCAGCCTGCTGCAAGAGCAGGGCTTCCCGGTAAATCGGTTTGAGCCGGTCCAGTGCCCAGAGGATGTCATCGTTATAGAACTCGCGGTAGTTGTCCATCCCCATGCTGTTTCCCGACGGTTCGTCCTCATCCGACAGCGAAGAGGATATTTCCGAAATGTCGATATTGTCGTCCGGGGGCATGCGGTTCCTGTTGCGGTTGTTCAGGTCCGCCACAAGCCGTTTGGTCACGGCATAGATCCAGGTCTTTACCGGACGGGCCGGGTCATAACTGTCCATATACTTGAAGAAGTTGGCCAACGCCTCGAGGTAGTTGTCCTCGATGTCCTCCTGGTTATAGGTATATTTGATACAAATGCTGTATATCAGATTCTTGTGCGGCATCACATATTTTCTGAGAAGTTCCGCCCTCTGTCTCGCGGATTCGTCTTCAGGCTGGAGAACCGCAATAAACACATCTTTCTTTTCCACGTTTCCACTGACTGAAAAGGTTGATAATGAATCTCATGTCCTAATCTGTCAGCTACCGTGAGCGTCAATTGAAAAAACGGGCGGCAGCATTACCGCCGCCCGGAAAAAATCCAAACCGTTGTCGGCTTGTCACAGCCTGTGCCTGCGGATGTAATAGTAGAAGAGGTGGCAGGCATCCGCCGCATTGTCATCCACCGGGACAATACCGTATCTGTCCTTGCAGGCCGCGACCATCTGCGTCTTGGTGGCGTGTCCGTCTCCCGTCGCCCATTTCTTGAGGACAGCCGGGTTGACGAACTCCGGTTCCGGGATATCCAGTTCATCGCACACTTCGAGCAGGATACCCCTGAGTTCCGAGAGCCGCCGCATGTCGTAGAAATGGCGGTTCACGCTCACATCCTCGGCCACGACGCGGCGGATGCCGTAACGACGGAGCAGCGAGAGCAGCGTAGTCCTGAAAGCGCCGTGCATCTTGTTGCCGTTGCGCCGTTTGCTTTCGGTGAAGTTCCATGTCCCGGCCTCATGCAGGGAGAAGTATCCGGTATGCGTGGCGATGTCCAGCGCCAGTACCTGCTCCCGGGTCAGTACGCTATTCTCCGAGTCTCGATTCGCCATTCTCTTTCACGATTACCAGTTTATGCGGATACCCTTCAGCCACATTCCCGTGCGAGACTACCAGCACGGTACCGCCGAGCGAGTTCAGCGCCTCGAACATGGAGGCCAGCCCCGCTTCATCGACCGCCTCGAGTATCTCGTCCAGCACGAGCAGATCCAGTCCCTTGTCCCCGTCGCAGTTGCTGTTCACGAGTTTCTGCATGGCAAGGATGGTCGCCAAATTCACACGGGCGGCTTCGCCTGCCGAAAACTTGCCGAACGAGCCGCAGTCCATGCCGTCGCGCAGCAGTGAGATGGAGATTTTCTCCCTTACCTTACCACTCTTGAGGACGGTATACCCGTCGAAGCGGATACGGATGTCGCTGCCGATGTCTTGCAGGAACTCGTTGGTGATACGGCTGAGCGCCTCGATTTTCGTGTTGGCCAGATAGGTCTTGAACTGCACGAACCGTTCCCGCTGTATCTCCAGGGCACGGACCCGGGCATCGACGGCCGTCTTGCGCCCTGCCGCCTCGTTGGACTTCCCGCGCGTTTCACGGAGAGTGTCCTTGAGCGATTGTATGAGGTCGGGTGAAGCCGCCTCATCCAGCTCCCGGATCGTGGCCTGCAAAGTGTCGATGGCGCAGGCCGCAGCCTGTATATCTTCCTTGCCTACCCGTATGCCGCGGTTCAGTGCGGCATTGCGCTCGTCTATGAATCCGAACACCTCGTCGAATACCTTGCGGCGGACACCTTCGATTTCACTTTGCAGGGCGGTAATTTCGGAAGCGATGCGTTTATGCCCGCTTTCCACCTCTTCCACGTGGCGGGTGGCATTCCTGATGGCCCGTTCGTGCCCGGCCAGCTGCTCCTCCCATCCGGTGCGTCTGCCTTCCAATATCCGGCGCTCATGGTTCAGCCGGTTCTGCTGCAACTCCACGGCATCCGTCTCCTCCTGCTTCTCATCGATACGGCCGTTGATTTCCGTGAGCTGCCGTTGACGGAGCTTCAGTTCCTTCATGCCGGCCTCGATGTCGAACTGTGGTTCTGCCACCAGAAACTCATGCCCGCAGAAAGGACAGGTGATGGAGCCGGCCAGTTTGTTCGAGAGGCCGTCAATACCGGCAGAAACGATACGCCGTTTATGACGCAGTTCCTCGATGCTGCCGGACAGGTCGCGCAGACGGATGTCGATTTCCCGCAGTCTCTCCGCAGTCGTATCGGACTGATCCCTGTATGCCTCACAGAATGCGGCATACTCCTTCTTGAACTGTTCCCAGCCGTCAGTCCTGTTTTTCAGTTCCTGTTCCGCCTGCTTCAAGACGGCATCGCAATCCTTCAGCCGCTCTGTGGCGGTCTGTAACCGTCCTTTCTTTTCGGCAATGACCTTGTCCCAGTCCGTCTGCCGGGCATCGGGAAAGAGGGACATCATTTCCGCTATCTTTTCCAGACATGCTTCCAATGCGGTATCTCCGGCTTCCAGTTCCTGCAAAGCCTCGTCCGCCCGCTGCACTCCGGCAAGCTGTTCCTCAAGCCTGTCCACGTTCTCGTGCCCGGTACGGATCTGCTCCCTCTTGGCCGCTATGGCCGTTTCCAGTCCCATGATACGTTCCACACGGGTACGCCCCCGCTCGGCTCCGGCTTCCTCCTCCTTGCGTATCTGCTCCTGTAACATCCCGATACGCCCGTCCAACCCGGCCAGTTCCAGTTCCACCTGCCGTTTCTTTTCAGAGAGCGGCACGATGTCTTCCTCCACTTTGGCGATGGCTTCATCCACCAGGATACCGTTGGAAAAGCGGTTGATGACCTCTTTCTTCTCCTTGTCCGATGACGAGAGGAAATCCTCATACCGGTATTTGGAAAGGATGAAATTGTTGAGCAGCTCGTCGCGTGTGATACCCAGTTTGTCAAGAATATACCGGTTATAGGCATCCACCGAAGGCTGTACCGCTTCATCGGTTACCACCTGCTTGCCGCCACGGTAAAGCGTACAGCTGACAGAGGAAGCCCCCTTGCGCGGGATACGGCGGTTGACGAGCAGTTCCTCGGCGGCGGAATCGTTGATGAAACGCAAAGCGATACGGCATTCTTCCGCTGCATCGTTGATAATCTCCTCCGAGCGTATCTTTCTAAGCGGGCTGCCCGTGATACCCACGGCAATGCATTCCAACAGGGCAGACTTGCCGGCCCCGTTCGACTGCTGGGACTCATTGTCCCGGTTATCGCCGAAAATCAATGTCGTCACGCCTTGCCGCAGCATGTAGGACAGCGAACGGAAGGCGCAGAGATTTTCGGCTTCTATCGTCTTTAATTTCCACATGATCTGTTTTCTATTCTAGATAAATACTCCAATCCCATCGACACATCCTCGATCTGTTTCTCCCGGCAGAAGTCCTCGTAGGTTTCCCGGATGCGGCGGCTGTCGAATTTCTCGAAGAGCGAAGAGGATACCGCCTCCGGCAGCTGCTCGTCATCGGCAACCAGTTCTACCTTCGCCGCTCCGGCTTCCAGCAAGGCGGCTTTGTCCACCGATTTCATCGCGGCGGCAGGTGCATGGACACGCACCTTGACCTTGTAGCGACCATCGGCCTCCATTTCACGCAGCTCGTCCATCAGGTGCAACCCGGCACGTTCCGCCGGCATATCCATGACACGGTACCGCATGTTCACGCGGTTCTTGACAAACTCGTACGTGCCGTCCGTATACAGCACCGTGTATCCTTTCTCCTCGTCCTCCCCGAAGTTATGCTGGCGCGAGGAACCGATATATTCGATTCCCGTCCCCGGAATGACGGTACGGTTGTGGTAATGGCCGACAAAGACCTTGTCGAAAGGAGAGAATATCCTGGCAGGCAGTTCCTTTTCCGAAGGCTGTGCCAATGCCCCGTTGATACCCTCATGGATGTAGAGGAAGTGCTCCGGTTCTCCGGAAAGCGCTTCCGCAGCCAATCGTCCGAGCCTTTCGGCAAAAGAGCCGTCTTCCGGAAAATAGCTCATTACATGGAGCGCGAACTTCCATTCCGGGCGGCACAGGGTCAGGTACTCATCCACGACAGTCACATTCGGATGCCGGTCGAAGACATGACAATATCCGCGCAGGGATTCCTGGTTCACCTTGTCGTGGTTCCCTTCCGCCAGCGTGACATGAATGTCATGGTCCGCGGCGGATACAAGCATATCCCTGACGGCCAGCAGGACATCGAGTGTCTGGGCGGCACGGGAAAAGAACAGGTCTCCTCCGACAACCACTTCCCGGATATCCCGTTCCCTGCAAATTCCCATGGCCTCCTGCCAGTTGGCCTGGAATGCAGGGATGTTGTCTTTCGAGATGTGGATGTCATTCAATAACAAAAGGCAGGGTTTGTTCTCTTTCATACTAAGTGATTGTGATTAGGACGGGAGGCCCGGATGCCTCCCGTCGGATTAGAATTCAAGAACTTGTGAAAGGCTTATCTGCGGTGGCGGGGACGCCCGGCACGCTCTTCCGTTTCCTCCGGCTGCTCTTCTTCCTCCCCGGGGACATCCTCCGGTTCGTCACTGGGCTTCGGACCCTCCATCTCGCTTTCGATCAGGTCGAGTAGTTCCCGGTTGCTCGTGGAGCGTGTGACACGCACGGAGAGCCCTTCCTGCTCGATGTAGCCGCGGATCATCGCACGCAGCTCCTGGCCTTCCTCGGTCTTCTCACCGAGTTCCTGCCGCTGAAGCTCGTCATAACGTTCGAAAAGGTCGTCCAGCGAGATGCCTCCGCCTTCACGCCCGTTTTCTCTGTTATCTTTCGTACGGCGGTCGAACGAGAACGCGGATATATCCTCCTTGGGCAGTTCACCGTCCAGCGTGTCGATGACCGTCTTCATTTCATCCGTCTCCATGAGCGACATGCCGTAGATACCGTCGCACTGTTTGAGGAACTCGACGGTGGCTCCCAGATGATAACGGGTGTAGCGGTAGATGATTTCCGGGATACGCGGCGCACCCATCAGGGCGGTCAGCTCCTCCTTGGTCAACGGTACCGGTTCCGATTCGTTGTCAATGGAAATGACATACTCGGTCTTGGCTCCGTTCTTGCGCTTTTCAATCTCCACCGGATAGGCGTCATACACCGAGGAAATCGGGCACGGGTAAGACGGATTCTTGGCCAGTTTCTTGCTCCACAGCTTGAACTTCCTCTCATCCAGATCCTTGAACTGGGCATGGGAAAGGGTCATCATCTGCACGCCTTTGGCTCGTTCACCCAGGTCGAATACATAGAGACAGTGGCCGTAACTGTATTTCAGACCGCCTCCGAACGAGCCCCCGGCAATCTTTTCCGCCAGTTTGTCGTCCCCGTCCTCTTTTGCGGCTTCGACGGCCATGCGGCGGTAAGTCTCGATGGGATCAACGCTATATCCGGCATCGGTAGCGCGGGTGACAGTGACATACATCTTCTGGGGCTTGTTCCCCGTAGCGGGTTTCTCCAGCTCCAGAAGCAGCTGGTGGACGGGATACTCATAGCCCGGACGTGTCGGCGAGCCGTCCGGATTGGGAGCGATGGGCAGGATACGGAGACGGTAAGTCCCGAACTTGTCCATGCGGAAGAACTCCGTACGGGCGAACGCCCTGTTCTCCTCCTGGGCACGCAACTGTGCCTCCTGATAAGATTCCTGAACGCCGAGGAACATTTCCTCGACAGACATGCCTTCCATGCCGTTGTTCTTTTCTTCTTCTTGCATAAACGCTTTGTTTTATGGATTTAAAAATGCCCGAAGAATGCGACACGGTATACCCGCATCGCAAAGAAACTGGTAACAGGACGGACGGGTTCGGTTGCACCGTCCGCGTTCAACTGATAAAATTGGGAGAGGATGTCTCGCTGACCGTATCCCGAAAGAGGATACTCATTTGACAATATGGAAAGGTCTTGCAGCGACCGTGGAATACAAAATTAGGCAAATTACCCGGAACAGCCATACATGTACATGAATGTTTCTCACCGGCATTGTCCTTCAGCGCATTACCGTTTCATTTTAAGAATGCTTTTAATCTCTCCGAGCAGTCTGTCGCCGCCCGGCGCGTTCCGCGCTTCGGCAAGCAGCCTCCTGCGGTTCCGGCGGATATACTCTTCTCTCTTGCGGCGGCATATGCCTTCATAGTAGGCTTTGCGCTCCGGCGTGAGCCGTTTCCCGCGCCGGCAATAGACCCCGTCCCGGCGGTACTCGTCCAGGTAGCGGCGGAACTTCGCCTTGCCGCAGGAAGGGTCTTTCGATGCCTCCGCCACCGACCGTATGACCTGCCAGTCCGGCTCGAAGGGCTGCTGCGTGGCGCATAACCTGCGGAGCAGATGATAGACTACCGGCATCTCATACCGGAGCATGAAGCCTATCCGTGTCTCGTCGAAAGGAAAGCGCTTAAGCGTCCCCTGCGGTCTTCCGTCTTCTCGCTTTCGGGGCTTCTGCTGCCGGGGAGACGGTTTCTTCTGCGGCTGCCGCCTGATTTTCTTCTGTTTCATGATGTTGCGGTTGAATGGTTTGCTGTACGGTTTCACGGACGGGAACGTTCCTGCGCTCCGCAATCCTCCGGCGGCTTTCAATATCGCCGTTTACATTGAGTTTATGTTTCATGACTATACAAAATAGGTGAAGTTGAGTTCTACATTGACATTGTACATACCGCGCTCGTAAAGCTGTATCCTGCGCGAACCGCCGTAGATGGTGAACGAGGAGCCCCGGTTGTACTTGTGGTCATCGTTCCAGTCAGCGGCGCTGCAGCGCACGCTGTATCTCGGGGGCTGTATCTTGTTCGGGATGACGGCAACGATGCCGCCCCAGTTGCTGCCGTCCCTGCGTGCGGTATTGATATACCCCTGTATGGACACGATATTCCCGATCTGGCGGATAAACAGCCCCTGGGTATCTGTTCCCGAGCCGCTGTTCTCCATGTGCATCCATCCCGTATCCGCCAGCAGGGGCTGGTATTCTTCCGCATAGGCGGCTCCGATAGCGCGGCAGGCCTGCCGTTTCGCCTCCGCTGTCGGCAAGGACAGGTCGGAAAGTTTGCCGTCCTTGCGCAGGTAGTCCTTGACGATTTCGTCTTTGGACAGCACGTCCAACTTGTTCCGCAGGAGCTGCCGGGCTTCCATGGGGGATTTTCCTTGCCCGGTCAAAAAGTCGATGTAATCCTGGAACAGGTTTTCAAGCGCGGCGAAGCGGGCGTCCGCCCCGGCCTTGGTATACAGGTTCAGGTTGGTGGCGATGGTATCCTTTTCGGAAGCGTTGTAGCCGCCCATCAGCCGCTCCGCCTTTTTCTTGAGTTCCCTGACAACCTGCGAGGTCATCACGTATCCCTCGACCTGCGCGTGCGAAATGCCGCCTTCATCTATGTAGGCGAACGAACCGGTCTTGATTTCCAGCAGTTTGTCCCTGAGTTCGGGTGTGAAGACAATGCCCTCGTAAGCGGAGTCAGTCCCGAGCTTGCCGTCCATCATCCGGTCTATCTCGGCCGTGGAATAGACTTCGAGGTTCTTGCGTGCCTTGCCCTTGTCCGGAAGGTCGGACAGGTTCGAGGTCTTGGCCAGTTTCAGCTCCCCGGTACCTTTCTTTTCGGCATCGAGGGTATCCCTGACGGCCGCCTGCCGCTTTGCTTTCAGTTCGGCGGCTTCCTCTGCCGTCAGCCCGCTGATCTCGTCCGCCGTCAGGCGCACCAGCTCCTTCAATCCTTCGGAGATTTCCAGAAATACCTCCCCGGCTTCCGCTTTGGAATAGACATCGATATTCTTCCGGGCGGCAGCCTTGTCCATGACATCGGAAAGGTTCCCGTCGGCGGAGAGTTTCATTTTCAAAGCCGCCGCGACGGTTCCCGATGTGACATAACCTTCGCCGCCCTCCGTCAGTTCTCCGGTAGTGATAGCCGCCAGTTTCTTCCTGTATTCGGTCGTGAAGTCTTCGGTAGAGAGCTGTTTGCCTTCTACCACATCCACTTTCTTTCCCATCGCCTCCGTAAAGGCCCTGACGGTCACATAGGTGTCGGACACGGATTTTCCGTTGATTTTAAGCGTACCGAGCACATCCACCGCTCCCAAAGGGGCAAGCACGATGTCGCCCAGAGCGTTCCTCAGCGCAAAACGGAAACTGTCAGCGGTGTCGAAGCCGACGGTGGCGAGCAGCGCGGCGGCACTGTCGCGCCAGGTAATCAGGTTTGTCAGCCTGGCATTGTCTTTCGTATAGGCGGTATTCTGAATATCGATACCCCGTCCGGTGCTTTGCAGGGAGAGCAGTCCGCCGACCTGCAGGGTGGCGGTACGCCCGATGACTTTCAAAACAGGTGTGGTGCAGGCTTTTCCGTCATGCACGGCAAAGTCACGGTATTTTGTTCCGCCGCCCTCCGTGCCGTGGTAATTGATACGGATACAACCCTCATCCGTCACATCCGAGGTGTTATAGATGTCGTATCCCTTGATGCGGACAGCCCCGATCCGGGCGTTTTCATTCAGCGAAGTACCGCAGGATATGCCGTCTTCCGTAACCCTGGCCAGTTCCTTGCCTTGTTTCATGAAACTGAACGTGCCGTCCGTCCGGATGACAATCTCGTTGACAAGCAGACCGTGCAGGTAGGCACCGATGGCGGCATGGCCGTCCGCCTTGACGATGCCTTTGAGCATGTAGCCGTTCCCGCCGCTGACGGAGACGGCGGTCTTGGAGCTGATTTCTTTCTGCCCGGTGAACGTTCCGGCCAGCACCAGATCCTTCTTGACGGTCTGCCGGGCAAAAGGTGTATCGAGCAGGACAGCATAGCGGCCGAAGAACTTGTCGATGAACCGGGGTGCATAGCTCTCCGTCACCTCGATGGCCGCCGGCAGTTTGTCAGTAACCGGATCGACCGTATCCGGGACAGCCTTGGCTCCGGCACAGAGATAACAGGTACGCCCGCGCTTGTTGACCTCATTGGCGTAGACCACCGATTCATGCCGGTTGATTTCGTATATATAATAGGGATAGACAGCATCGGCGCAGCCGTCGAAACGGCGTACCTTTCCGCCGAGCCAGACATAACCCGGGGAGACGCGGGGACCCTCGATCTCGCATCCGGAGATGATGAAGTCCGAGCAGCCGTCAAAAACGGCACTCATGCTGAGAGCCAGTTCCTGCAAGTTCAGGATATCGTCCGAGTAGGTATACCGTCCGCCGGTTTCCGCAATATATTCTTTCATTGTCCTGTATTCTTATTGGGGGTGTATTCGTCTTCGTCGATCTTGATCAGGTAGGTCTTGCCTGCTGTCTTATAGGTGTTCACCACATAGGAAAGCATATAGACCAGTTCCCGCGGAGGTATGGTGACGGGCGGGACGCAGACCATGAAGCTGACCTTGTTGATCAGCTTCTCTTCCGCCAGCAGGTAGAACGGACGGGGGCGTTCCGCCTCATTGTCCGTTGTAACCTGTTCCCCGTTGTACCATACGGTGAAAGGACGCTGGTATTCCGCCCCTTCGTGGTACAGGTCCACACCGACACTCGTGCTGTCCTTGATGAAGATGCGGTCCTTGCCGTCCTTGATGTATTTACCGAACCGGTAGTTCAGGAACCACTCGAAATAGATGACCTGTGAGGTCATGCGCGCCTCGATATGCCGTTCCCGTGCAAACGTACGGAACCGTTCGTTCAGGCTTTGCAAGGGATAGAGGCAGCTCTGCACGAAGAGGATGAACCGCCGTCCCGACAGGTAGTGCGGCACGAGCCGGTTCACCGAACGGTCTATGGGCAGCTTATATCTCATGGTTTTCGACTTTGAGCGTGATGGCTTCCCGGAAGGTCGGCAGTTCCGACTCCTCGTCCTTGCGCGAGGACTCTTTCAGGTAGCCCGAGGCGGTGTATGTCATGCGGCCGACACGTTGCAGGGGCTGGATTTGCCCGTCCGTATCGTGGCAAGCAATAAACACGCCCTGCTCGGGGATTGCCGTCTCGTCGATATAGACGTCTGTAACGTGTTCGGCACGGCGTATGGCATCCGTCAGGCGGGAGACATAGACCGCAGCGTCGAAGTCGATGCCCATAATGTAGTCCCGGATACGGGTCTCGATGCTGTCGTACATCTCCGCCTCGGGAACGGCACCATCGTAGAAGACCGTAAGACGCGGCACCAGCACGTCGCCTTTGGTCGAGATGACCTCGATGCGTGTGCCGGCGAATTTCAGCTTGCCGATATAGGCATTGATGGGCACCAGCTCCTCGGCGGGAATAGCTTCCAGATGTCCTTTCGTGCCGGTAGCGATTTTCAGTACCAGCTTGCTGTCGAGGTTGCTGTCGTCCGTGCTCTCCACATAGGAGACCTGCGTAATGATGCGTTTGGTCTCATCGACCTGGGCATACCCGAAAGCCAGTCCGTCCTCGCGGACGGTCAGCTCGTCGCCCTGCTGGTATTGCAGCAGCGCATTGGCGTAGTAGTCCGGCGTGCCGTTGATCCGGTTGTTGATGGCTTCCGAGATATCCACCGCGAAGACATCAAGCAGCGTCTCGAAACTGTAGATGACAGCGGCTACGGTCCATAGGATACCGTTCATGACAGACAGCTTCGAGTCGCTGGCGAACTCCGTCAGTTCCAGCCGCCGGTTGCGTTCCTGCACGGCTTCATTGTATATCTCCTTAATCGTCCGGCTCATTCCACTGTATAGGTTATATCGTCGATAATGAATTTCCACGCGCCACCCTCATTCCAGGCCTCCTCGTGCAGGATGACCCATACGGCTTCCATGCCCGAGGCGATACGGTAGCGCCCCGTTTCGGTATCCCGGTCCGGCTCCCGATAGGTTCCCGTCGGGGCTGTAGGTAAAATGACCGTGCAATTCCGTCGGTCGCCGTAATGTTCCACAAGGGTTGTCAGGTAATGATCTATGACTGTCGGTTTCAGTCGGGCGGCGGAGAGGTCGAGTGTCATCAGTTCCCGGCATTCGGCAAGCGGTGCAAGATCGGCCAACGCGCAATTCGACAGGTTCAGGCTGTAGGTTCCGGAAAGCAGCCGCAGGCTCTCCAAGGAGAGTGTGGCGTGCGTGAGCGTCAGCTCCTCCACCGGCAGTGTCTGCACCAGTACCAACGACCGCGGTTTGAGCCCGCTCCAGTCGATACTCCGGAAGCAGGCATCGGTAAACCAACGGATACGACGCCTGTCCCTGACTTTGTTGTCGAAGGTATGGGTGAGCAGCTGCGGCGTGTCCGCGAGGAGGACGGTCTCGGTGTCGCTGTTGTCGCCCCAGTCGATTTCCAGCTGTCCCGCACCGGAAACGGCACACTGCACGGTGATGATCCCGGCAGCGAGCGTGAGGACGACAGCAAGCGGCAAGGTGAACGTTTTGGGATAGACATGCCGTTCACCGTTAGCGGGGACGATGCCGTGCAACCCGTTATAGGCGACTACATCGGCGCGGATAACGAAATCGTCCGTGTAGACAAGTTCCCGGCCGGCAGTCAATGTCGTGGCGAAGGAGAGATCGGGGTTGTTGATGAGCAAATCCACGACTCCCTCGATGCTGCCGTACAGGTACAGGGCCACATCGTAGATATTCTGTCCGGCTACGACCCTGTACTTACCCATCGTTCTCCTCCTTTTCCTCGGTTTCTAAAAGCAGCTCTCCCGTGGCAGAATCCATATAGGCATTCTTGATGACGACCTTGTCCGACAGGAATTCCGACTGCAGTTTGGCGGCAAGACCGTTGTTTTCCAGACTCGAATGCAGGTAGTCGACGAGGCCGACACCTGTCGTAGAATGTTGGTAGAGATTTCCGGCTGAAGCTTTCAGCAGAAACGTCTCGTTCTGGGCTTTGGCGGCTCCTATTTCGAAGTCGGTCTCTGAGCCGCTGTACACGGCAAGGTAACCGTCCCGTGACAGCAGGTTGTAGACTCCCTTCTCATTGAGGGAGAAAAATGCGGCCAGGGCGATATCGGCCGTGCCGGCTTCCGTCTCCGCCACGACGGGAAACCAATGTTTGCCCGTCGCAGGATTTCTCAGGTACTCCGTGCCGCCCGAACCGCTTTCCATAACCAGACGGACCGTCAGGCGGCGCATGTCGGGCGTATAGGGAATCCTGACATGGAACCCTTTGCCGTCGTTATACGTGTACACGAAGCCGACGGGGACGGTAATCTCTCCGTAGCGGAAGGTGTCGTTGTCCGCACCCGCGACGGCATCGAGCAGGCGGAAGTCGTAGAAACTCTTGCCGGCGATATTGCCGGAAGTCTCCACCTCACCGTATTCGGCGTCCATTGTTATGTCCTGTCTTGCCATGAACGATACTTCAACAAAAAGCCCGACCATACATCAGAGTACGACCGGGCACTCTTTTCAAAAGAGTAGCGGCAGAAAGAAAGGATGGTTTACTTCTCCTGAATGAAATCGTAGATGCGCGACACGGTAGCCCACATATCGTCCGGAAGCTCCTCGTCCGAGATGCGTTCGCAGGCTTTCCGGAGATACTCCATCTCGTCCCCCGAGAACTCCACGGCAAGCGGTTTCTCCTTCTCCACATCCCATTCGATGCGCTTGTCCTCGGCATTCTCGTGAAGACCGATGGCTTTGCGCTCCTCGTCCGGAATGGCGATCTTGCGCAGAATCTCTTTTTTGAGGTTGAAGTCCTTGAAGTTGCCCCGTGCCGGCAAAAAGGACGGCAGGTAAAGGCGGTCTTTGACTGACAGTTCCATATTATTTATGCATTTTGTACGTTACTCTTTTTTATTTCGTCGATCATGGTATCGAAATCATGAAACAGGGGTGCAAGCGGCTCTCCCATAGGAATGTTGCATGAAATAACGCCTTGTTCCATGTAGATGATACCTATCTGCGGAGCGTTCCCCGAGCCATCCGTATCCTTCTTGCGGATGGAGGCGTGGACGCGGGTCAGCGCGTCATTGACGATGGAATATTCCAACTGGTAGTCGGCATTCTCCGTGCTCTCTTCGGCAACCTTGGTTACCGTTACGTTGGTGATGTTCATAATTCGCTTCTGTTTTTATTAAGTGTAGGGATATTCCCAGCAGAAAAGTTTTTAATAAGAGTGATTTAATATCTGGTAATGGAACGAGGGGTAATTGGCGCACAATACCGTAATGGAGTCTCCCTTGGCTAACGTGTAACTGGCAAGATCCCCGTTGTGGTTACGGATATTGGTGAATACAAGGCTATTCCCCCAGTTGTAGTTGTAAATTAGGGTAAATATGCAGGCGAAGTCCGACGGCAGAGTCGAGTAACCGAACATGGTGGCCACGGACGATGCCGACGGCAGGGTCACGCTGTACTTCTGGTTGGCATAAACGAAAAAGATGTTGAACTGCGAGAAATCGATCGTGTAACCGCTGCCTGTGAAATAGACATTCTTGATCTTGTTGCCGATGCAGGCAGGGGCTATAACAGAGGCATTGGACCATATTCCGTAGTTACGGTTACCGTTTTTGACATCGATATAAAGCCCGTAGTTGTTATTAAAGATGCTGTTCACCTTGTTGTTCACAATACGTCCGGTGGCACATGATCCGCCGGCGGATGCCGGTATGGTGTTGCTGCCGAACAGGACATACGAAATGGTGTCCCCCACGCGGAACAGGTCGTCGTAGATGGCAAGGCCGCCGCCTGAGCCGGTTCCTGTCGCCGTCGAGCCGATGCGCCCCTGACCGATGACGAATCCCCCGATGGTGCCGGCATTGGCGTTGATGGTGCCCGTCATCGTGACATTTCCCGAGGCGTCCCATTTGATATTCTGGTTGGCCAGATAACCCGATCCGTCATTGGCAAAGGAGATTTTCCCGCACCCGAACGTGGCGGAACCGTCCGTGTTCAGCGCCCAATAGTTTACTCCGGTGGAAGGGTTGTCGTGGTAAATATATCCTGAAGCCCCCATAACGATGCGGTGCCCCGAGGCCGGAGCCGAAGCGGTCAGGGCGCTTGTTCCGAGAATCCAGCCGCCGATCTTGCCGCTCACGGCCGTGATACCGTTCCTGTCCAGCGTGACCTTTACGCTATTGTTCGCATCCTTGACGGAGATGCTGCCGTTATAGCTGCTCCCTCCGACAGTCAGGGCGGAATCCACGATAATCTGGTTGGCGCGTACGGTTCCCGTGTAAATGCCGTTGGCATCGATGGTGGTCGTGTATTTCTCCGTGGAGGTAAGGTCGAAGACCGTGGCATAGGCCACATACCAGATGACAGGCGTATCGGAAGTCCCCTGCGTGCCGTCCACGTAGAAGAAATGGGTGCTGGAAAAATCGGCGGTGCCGCACACGACCTTGTAGACGTATTCTTTCCAGTCGCCCGTGCCGGCGTTCGACGTAAGCCACCGGTGCGAACCTCCCGTGCCGACGCTGTTCGTCGCCCAACAGAGATTTCTGCCGGCGGGGATCTTGGCGATAATGCGGGCGACGAGCACCTTGCGGTAACCGCATTTCGCCCCGAAATAGAAGCCTCCGTTGCGAGGGCTGGCACTGCCGCTGGTCTGGATTTTCAGGACATACTTGCTGTCATTGGGTGCCGTGGCATCCTGCTGCCGGGTAACGGTCACCATACCGTTCTGGGAGTTGTTGTAAACCACGACACCGTTGTTTCCGTTCCAGAAAGTCGGGTCGCGGTAGAGCATCTTCCCGAACGCCATGGCCGAAGCGAGTTCCTGCGCCGTCGTGATGCCCGTAGTCCACTGGGCGGATACGGATGCGGCAAAGGTAACCGTGCCGGCGGCATTCCATGAGATATTACCCGAGGCTATGTGCCCAGACCCGTCGTTGTTCAGACTCCATTTCGTGGAGTTGGCGATAGATCCGTCGCTGCCCAGCGAGATGTTGTTTTTCCAGATATGGTTGTGGTCGAAGGCCCACCCCGCGATACGGTTGTATACCTCCTTGCTGCCGCTTTTGGTATAGTTCACCGAGAGGCAGAAGTATTCCAGATTGTCCCATGACATCATCTGAAGACCTATGAATCCGGTCTTGACACTGTTGCCGGATGCCGCCACCTGCCCGAGGACGATATGCCCTGCATTGCTGCTCTGATACCACGTAAGGCATATACCCAGCGGCTTGTAGGCTCCCGTGTACCAGTAACCGCTGCCCGTGGAGGCGGAACGGATTTGCAACGGGATGGCACCCACAGCTCCGACGTTCCCTATGGTCATGTTGTCACTGCCGATGGAGAAACCGCCGATCTTGCCCTTCGTGAACGTGCAGCTGAGACCGTTGATGTAATCGGTATTGATAATGGACGACTTGATACCCACGGCATCGAGTTTCGAGGCGCTGATGCTGCCCGCGGCGATACGGTCTGCCGAAAGTGTTCCCGTCTTGATACTGCCGGCATCGATCGCCACGGCGTTGACCTGCGCCGCGGTAAGGGTGCCCGTGTAAATCCCTGTCGAGCCGATATAGGTCAGCGGGTGCGCCGCAAGCGTGCTGTCCGTGCTTTGCGCCAGAGCAATGAACCGATGGCGGCGGATCTCCTCCTCGACGGCAGCCGTGAGGGTGCGCGGCGCGGGGGCATAGGCTTGTGTGGAACCGCTCTGGAAGATAAGGTCGTTGCCGTAAGCGATTTGCGGAGCTGCCGGAATCGGCGAAGGACTATAACTGCTGCTCTCTATCGGCTGGTCGGAGTAGAGGTGGTACACGGCACCCGTATCGCCGCCGCCACGCAGGAAGACGGCGAACATGCAGTAGTTGCCGCACAGCTGCGCCCCGGCGAACATCCGGCAGTAGGTCTCGGAAAGGTCATAGATATCCCATGAATAGGCAATGCCACCCCAACCGCCGAAGTTGGTTTTGATAAGTACGATCAGACCTCCTTTGTGCGTGGATGTGTTCCACGAGACCGGAGCCTGCTCGGCATATCCCCGACGGACGAGAATGGTACGTTTGATGTTCTGGTCGCCACCTTTGAAAACGACTGGATAATAGGTCGCTTCGTCGCCGTTGATGATGAGTTTCTTGTAATATCGATAGCCGAAGTTCGTAACCTTGGCCGCTTCGATGTCGTTCTTCCATTGCAGCGATACGGAAGCCCCGAACGTAACGTTCCCGGCAGTGTCCCATGCAATGTTGCCCGAGGCGATCTGCCCCGAACCGTCGTTGTTCAGTTTCCATTTCGTGGAGTTGATGATCGAGCCGTCGCTGCCCAGCGACACGTTGCCCTTGCGAATGGAAGTCGTGTCGATCGTCCAGCCGGCTATGCTGTTGCTCGAACCCAGCTGTGCCACGCAGTACCCTGCACTGTCCGTGGTATAGAGCCCGAAGTCCGTGTCGCTGTTGTAGTAGAGCTGCACCCGCTGCCCGCTAGCGACACCCGAATTGGCCCCGTACACCGCGATGCGTCTGTTGCCGCTGTCTATCGAGATATGCGTGGCAGTGAGGGCCGAAGCCCCGATCATCCAGCCGCCGATTTTTCCTTTGGTGAAGGTACAGCTCAGGCCGTTGATATAGTCCGTGTTGATGATGGAGGACCTGATGCTGGCGGCATCGAGCTTCGAGGCCGCTATACTGCCTGCCGCTATGCGGTCGGCGGAGATGGTTCCTGCGGTAATCTGCGAGGCGGTGATACTGCCGGTATAGATTCCGTCGGCCGTGATCTTCGTCAGCTTGGGATAGCCGCTGCCGCCCAAAGCCGTGGTGAGGGAGCCGATAGGTGCCGTCCACAAGGCACTGACCGTCGAGGCGAACGTGACGTTGCCCGAAGCGTCCCACGCGATGTTGCCGCCCGCGACCGCTCCGGCTCCCGAGGCATCCAGCCGCCATTTATAGCCCCGGATACCGTTCGAGCCGAGCGTAATGCTACCTGCGGCAGAGGTGCAGCTCCCCACAGTGTTGTTCTTCGTACCCCGGTAAAGGGAGTCGGCATCCACCGTCCAGCCGCCGATTTTCCCTTTTGTAACGTTCAAGGTCAGAGCTTCGATGTTTCCGGCGGTAATCAAGGAGGCTTTCAACGCCGCCGTGTCGATGCGTGCCGCAGCGATAATCCCCGATGTGATCTGGGAAGCACTGATGGAAATCGTCTTAATCGTATCGGCCGAGAGTGTTCCGGTAAAGACGCCGTCCTTGTCGATGTAGGTCGCACCGACCCAGTTCAGACTCACTCCGCTGCCGAACTCGACCTTGCCTGTCGTGGCGTTATACCTGACATACTGGTCGCCATAACCCAACTGGGCGTTACCGCCGTTATCTACATAGAAGGTTTTGTAGCCATCCCTAAATCCATAGATGCCGTTTACCGCCTCTGCGGCGATCGTTCCCGAGGAGGTCTTCGTATTGAGTGTAAACGAGCCTATGGCTATCCCGGAGACGGTGCCGTCGCTGTTTTTCGTGCCCGCAAAGAGTTTGGGGGTGATGACCGTGTTGCCGTTGATGAGCGTCTTACCCGTATTCCACTCCTTGACCCAGTCGAGCATGTCGGCATCGACCCCGTCCTTGCCCGGGATACCCGCCTTGGCTTTCGACCAGACGAACGACAGATGATAGACAATACCGGAAATTGTCACGGGAATATCTATTGTTCCGTGGTCGGCGAGGGTCGTCGTACCGGCGGTGATAACGTAGGTTAAGGTCTTCGTGCCGTTATTGACGGTAACGGATGAGAATCCCGCCGGCTTACCCACCGCACCGATGGTAAAGGCCGTGAGTTCCTCGTCCCCGCACATCACCCGTACGGTCGAGGTGAGAGTGACGGACGAGAGAATCTTCCCCGTGTCATCCGCGGGGAACACGTATTCACCCAAAGACTGGGTTATGGTATACCCGTCCTTCTGGACATAGATGGTCGCCTGTCCCCGGGCGATGAGAATCTTTGCCATGAAACCTTTTTCTGAAAGTATAGTGCGGAATGATTCCGGCAGGTTGCGGATTTTTTTTCGTGTAAATGATATTATTATAAAAAATATTTGTATTTTTGTAATTGGAAATGGTTCCGGGCGGTTCGCCGCCACGGATGAAAAGGGAATCCGGTGAGAATCCGGGACAGTACCCGCTGCTGTAAGTCCCCTCAAGGTTGCCGCAACCTGCCACTGGTGTAATGCTGGGAAGGCGCGACGACTGGGACGAGTCAGAAGACCTGCCATGACCGGAAAAGGATTTACACCCGCGGGAGAAAATCGGGTTGCGATCAGATACGGAATGCCGTAGGAGTCATTCTCATATTTGAAGACAAACATAATCCCGTTCGTGTAAACCTGCGCGAACGGGATTTTTTGTGTTTGTTAAAAATATGTTTTATTAAAAAACAAGTAAGCTATGAAAAGAAATTTACGCTTTCTGGCGGGAGCTTTCCTGTTGACGGCAACCGCCCTGTTCACCGGCTGTAATTCAGACGATGACTTTTTGATGAATCCTCAAACTGATTCAGTAACTCCCGAAACCCGAGCCAACTTTAATGATGATGGCACTACAACCATTACATTCGATGACTTCGATGAAACATTCATGGCGGTTTCGCCTAAAGCAGAGAACTACTACACGCTTTATGGATATACTGCAGAGAACCAAATCAGGGAAATATACGATCCCGATTTTGTGTTTGTCTCCGACATGAATACTGTAACCAATTCTTATGGAGCGTATACTGAATTTTCCAGTGGTGCCATTGCGTTGTCGAAATACAATTATCGTTCTGATTCTGCTGCCGGCAAGACTTCTGGAACTAATTGGTGGTATACTTGGGAGAATCAATGTAGTGTCTATAATACAGCATCCACAGATGGGGCCAATACAGGGGCAGGTCACAGCGGTTCCAATTTTGCTGTTGTATACGGCTACTCTGATTTCGGAAATACGGAGTGGATGGCCAAACCTGAATTCTATTTTGACTCCCCTCGCAAATTCAAGGGTTTATGGTATTGTAACACAGCATATACCTATGGTGTGATTATAAATGGTAATCAGTTCGGAACATCGGGTGTTGCAACACCGTTGAGTAATCTGAAAGATTCTGACGGCAACAATATAGGATATTTCCAAGTCAACATCGAATGTTATGACGTAGATGGAAATTTGATCACCACTGTATCGAAATTGTTGGCCGACTACCGATATGATAAACCAACAGTGTCCCCCGTAACTACATGGACATATTGGGATATTAATGTAGCGGATGTGCAAAGTGTAAAATTCAATTTTGAAGGATCTGATGTCGATCCTATATATGGACTCAATACTCCGGCGTATCTTTGTATAGACGACGTTACAATAGAATAACAATTTAATATAGTTTGGCATAGAACTGATTTCAGTTCTATGCCTTTTTTATTATGAAGGCTTTCATATTTAGTATTCTTGTACTTTTGTTTTTTATTACAAGCTGTAATAAGAACGATGTAATTACTGAAGAAATAAAACAAGCTCCTATAATTGAACTCGATAGTGAGACTGGCATTTACACTATCAAAGTTGGGCGTGAACTGACAATTGCCCCGACATATAAATATGCGAATAATGCACTTTATGCATGGACAGTAGATGGAAAACTTCTTTCATCTGAATCAATATTGAAGTATACATGGAATCAGGAACAACATCTATATATCAAATTGCGAGTTGATACACCAGAGGGTTATGCGGAAGAAGAGTTAAAAGTAGAAGTATTGGAGTTAACTCCACCTACAATTTCAATCATAATCCCCTCTAAAGGATTAAAAGTGCCTCAAAACACGGATTATATTTTATCTCCAGATATTCAACATGACGATCTTGAAAATTTTAGAATTGAATGGGTACGCGATGGAGAAATCGTCGGAACAGAAAAAGCATATACGTTTCACGAAAAAGAACTCGGTACATATTCGATAACAATCCGGGCATCCAATATAGACGGAGAAACAATCCGTGATTTCGACGTAGAAGTTGTGGAAACAATGCCTTATTCCGTACGGTTTCCGACACCATCCTATACACAAACTTCTACGGATCGTTATACTTTTGCAGGGCGTCCTGTATATTTGCGGCCTTTGCTGGAATATTTCGATTATCCACAGTATCAATGGCAGGTCAATGGAAAAATTATGGAAGCCGCTACCGACAGGGTTTTTAAATTCACGCCGACGACTCCTGGAGAATATTTCGTTGCTGTTACTGTTACAGAAAAAATGCCCAACACACAGCCACTTTCACGTAACATAACACGTAGTAATACTTCAATTACAACGACAGTTAAGGTTATTTGTGAAGAAAAAACGGAACAAGAACGCTATCGGCAAGCGACAGCGACAAGTTCAGGTATTTGGGATAAGGTTTATGAATTCATTCCTGCTCCCGGACAGTTTATTAATGAGTTATCCCAAAATACCGGATTTATAGGAAATGAAACGACGCCCCAACAAGCCATAGAGTATGCAACGAAACGATTGAACAAAAAAGCGCATGTTTCACTGGGATCTTTCGGTGGTTATATCATCATCGGTTTTGACCATAGTATTGCTCCGAGTGGCCGAGAATACGATTTTGCAATACAAGGAAATGCTTTTAACAGTTCGAGCGGTGGCTCAAATGAGCCGGGCATTGTTTGGGTAATGCAAGATATAAATGGCAATGGCCAGCCAGACGATGAATGGTATGAATTAAAAGGATCTGAAACCGGCATCGATGGTACAATACAAGACTACGAAGTAACTTACTATAGACCTGCACCCAGAGCACATACTCCGTGGGTAGATAGTGAAGGTAATTCAGGTTCTGTCGATATGAATGCATACCATGGCCAAGAATATTATTATCCCAATTGGATTAAAGAAGATAGCTATACATTATATGGGACGCGTCTGACTCCTCGCAACAATCAAGATCCCGTTACAGGATATTGGGCGAATAACGCTTATGAGTGGGGGTATGTGGATAATATGGGTTCAGATAATCTGGTAGGAGGAAATGTCATTGATGGTAGCGGTCAGCGCAACGGATTCAAAATAGCCAATGCAATATATCATGACGGGACTCCAGTAAAATTGCAATATATAGACTTTATCAAAGTTCAGTGTGGAGTATTATCGAAAAGTGGTTGGCTTGGAGAGATATCCACAGAAGTATTTTCATTTGAAGACTTATCAATAACTAATAATCAATAATATGAGACAGTTTTGGCTTTTACTATTCATTGCCCCATTTCTTTTTTTATCATGTTCAGAAGATAATCAGACTCCAGAAAGTCCTGCTGATGCCGATGACAATTTTATCACATCAGTCGTGATGACTGTGGCAAGTCAATCCTATACAGCGGAAATAATTGACAATATAATTACCATAACAGTTCCATATACTGTTTCGTTAAATAATGCTCAAGTCGAATTCAAATACACATCCTCGGCAACAATTATTCCCGATCCGGCAAGCATTACTGACTGGGATACGGAACGAACGTTTCGTGTAACCTCTTACAATGGAGAAGCGAATGATTATACATATAAAGTCATTAAAGACGAGATTCGCTATGAAGGGGATGTGGAATTGAAGACAACAGCGGATGTTACGGCTTTCATTGATACGGACGTAACGGTTATCAAAGGTGATTTGATTATCGGGTCGGATGCTGAGGATGCAGAAGAATTGTCGGATATCGCCGCATTAAAAATATTGAAGGAAGTCGAAGGAAACATCATCATTCGGAAAAGTTATGTTGGACAAGATCTTACGGGACTTGATAATATCACTTCAATTGGAGGTTTGCAAATAGGAACTGAAACTGCCTTTGCGACCAACAGTAAATTGCAGATGGTCAGTATGAGATCTTTGCAGCATATTACTGGCGACATCGTTGTCTGCAACAATCAAGTAGCATATGTGCAATTCGACAACCTTGAAACGATTGATGGAAATATAATATTCAGGACTTCATCTCTACAAAGTTTTGAATTCCCTAAATTAACCACTGTCGTAAAGGATTTTGATCTCCAGTGTCTGACAAGTGACGGAGAACCAGGAGGAGAAATCACATCTTTGAGAATTCCTGAATTGACAAAAGTAAACGGTCGCTTAGGGGTTAATAATTTAGGCAAAATGATTTCTTTGGAATTTCCGAAATTACAAGAAGTTGGAAGTGTGGATTTTGCTTCTATACCGATTCCGTTGGAGACCCTTTCATTGCCGGAATTATCGGTAGTAAACGGCGACCTTAATCTCGTTTCCAGTTATATTGCGTCCGATGCTTTTACATCTACGGGAAATAATAAATTACAAGAAATAGATGGACTGTCTAACTTGTCGATTGTTAAAGGCACATTGACAATATCTAAATTCCAAGTCTTGAAAAAATTGCCGGATTGGAGTAAATTAGAACAACTCGGAGGACTGACCTTGCTGCGTTTATTGGAGTGTTCTGATCGAATTTTAGATTTGAGCAAAGTAAATTTTGTACCTTTTGAGGATAACGAACCTTTAATTTCTATTACAGACGGGACTATATTCTCAAAAATTATCACAAAAGAGGATATGTCGCAAGTTAGCATGTTTCTAGCTCCGAGCGGTATTACCGGTTCAAGTGTTGGAATAGATCCAGAATTGAATTTTAAGAGTATTAAGAATTTTAAGTATTCTAGCAATATGACAACAGATCCTGTATTCCAATTTGAACGAGTTTACGGGAATATGGAAATTATAAGAGGTTCAAAAAAAGGCGTTTCAGCCCCTAACTTGGTAAGTGTAGATGGATATTTAAGCATCGAAACTACAATGGCAAACAATATCTCGTTCCCGAAATTGGAAATTGTCGGAGGTCAGTTATGTATTATCGGTAATCTGAACGCTGTTTCTAACTATGATTATGATTTTACGAATTTAAAGTCAGTCGGTTGTTCAAGCAATCCTCAATATATCAAAGAAGGGGTGATTAATAATATTTTATATGGTTCTTTAGATTTTATGGCATCAAATAAAGATTTTACATTTCCGTCATTGGAACATGTCGGGGGTGTTGGTATGACTGTTCGTGCCGTAAAAACTATTTCATGCCCCAAATTGCAGGCCATTGATGGAACACTTTGTGCTGCAAATGCAGCATCGCTTACGACTTTCAATATGCCAACTTTAACAAAACTCTCAGGAGTTCGATTTATCCGGTTGACACGGTTTGTTGATTATACGTTCTTCAAATCTTTTGTAGAAGAAGAGCAAATCAAGAAAGAAGACTGGCTTGTAACCAATTGCGGTTATAACCCCACCTACGAGGATATGCAAGCCGGTCGCTATACCCAGCAGTAACACCCATTATTTTACAAGGGAACAGGGTACTGGCCGAAAGACCGGTACTCTTTCCCGTTTATAACAAGCCAATGAAACATCTGATACGACATATCATTCTTCTATGCGGGTTGCCGCTGTTGCTGGCGGGCTGCATGGAGTGGGACTACGGAGATGCGGTGGAAGATTTCAACGCTACCGGAGCCGGGTTGTTCATCACCAACGAGGGCAACTTCCAGTACGGCAATGCCACGTTGTCGTACTACGACCCCGAAACCCAACAGGTGCAGAATGAAGTGTTCTTCCGTGCCAACGGCATGAAGCTGGGCGACGTGGCGCAATCGATGTGCATCCACGACAATAAGGGCTGGGTCGTGGTGAACAATTCCCACGTGATTTTCGCCATCGACCTCAATACGTTCAAAGAGGTGGGCCGTATCACGAACCTGACTTCGCCGCGCTATATCCATTTCCTCAGCGACGAGAAAGCCTATGTCACCCAATTGTGGGACAACCGCATCTTCATCATCAACCCCAAGAAATATGAAATCACCGGTTACATCCAGGTGCCGGACATGACGATGGAAAGCGGCTCCACGGAGCAGATGGTGCAGTATGGCAAATATGTCTATTGCAACTGCTGGTCGTACCAAAACCGCATCATCAAGATCGATACCGAAACGGATCAGGTGGTAGAAGAACTGAAAGTCGGCATCCAGCCCACCTCGCTGGTAATGGACAAGAACCACAAGATGTGGACGATCACCGACGGTGGGTACGAGGGTTCGCCCTACGGCTACGAAGCCCCGTCTCTCTACCGCATCGATGCCGAGACGTTCACCGTAGAGAAGCAGTTCAAGTTCAAGATGGGCGACTGGCCTTCGGAGGTGCAGCTCAACGGTACGGGCGACAAGCTCTACTGGATCAACAAGGACATATGGTCGATGGACGTGGATGCGGAACGTGTTCCCGTGCGCCCGTTCCTCGAATACAGCGGTACGATTTATTACGGCCTGACCGTCGACCCCGTGCGTGGCGATGTCTACGTGGCCGATGCCATCGACTACCAGCAGCAGGGCATTGTCTACCGCTACTCGTCCGAAGGTGAACTGATCGATGAATTCTATGTCGGGATAATCCCCGGCGCATTTTGTTGGAAGTGATGGGCAGGATACGACACCTATACCATCTCATCTTCGTTACCAAAGGACGCAAGATGACGATTCCGACAACGGGAAAAGGATTGATGCTCGAGCGGATGACACGGATTTTTACAGGGAAAGGTTGCCGCGTACATGCCGCCAATGCCTTTCTCAACCACGTGCATGTACTTGTCGAGATTCCGAATTCCGGGGATTTCAGCAAGATCGTGAACAAGGTGAAAGGCGCCACGGGAACGGTATACCAGAAAACCCCGGAATATGCCGACTTCTCCGGTTGGGCTGCCGGATTCGACTCGTTCAGCGTGTCGTTCAGCGACCTTCACCGGCTCAGACGGCACATCGAGGAGCAGCATACAATCCATCAGGAGATCTCGTTCGAGGAAGAATACGGACAACTGCTTGAAGAGAATGGGTTCGACCCGCATCAAACGTCCGTGCCGGCATCCTCCACGGTACATTTTTCCGCGAATACCCACCCTAAAAACGGAATCAAATGATTTATACGAAATACATACTTTTCTCGCTACTGCTCGTCTGTCCGTCCGTATTGTCCGCGCAGGGAATCACACGACGCATCCACCAGATAGACGAGGTCACGGTGTGGGGCAAACGCCCGATGAAAGAAATCGGCGTGCAGAAGACGAAGTTCGACTCGCTCGCACTGAAAGAGAACATTGCCTTATCGATGGCCGACATTCTGACGTTCAATTCGTCCGTGTTCGTCAAGAGTTACGGACGCGCCACGCTCTCCACCGTTGCTTTCCGCGGCACGTCGCCCAGCCACACGCAGGTGACGTGGAACGGCATGCGCATCAACAATCCCATGCTGGGTATGACCGACTTTTCCACCATACCGTCCTACTTCATAGATCAGGCCTCGCTGCTTCATGGCACGTCGTCGGTGAATGAAACGGGCGGCGGACTCGGCGGACTTGTCAAACTCGGTACTACGCCGCAGGTCGGCGAGGGCTTCCATGCCCAATACGTGCAGGGCATCGGGTCGTTCCGCACGTTCGACGAGTTCGCCCGCTTCACCTACGGCAGCGACCGATGGCAGGTCTCGACCCGCGCGGTCTATTCGTCGTCGCCCAACGATTACAAGTACACCAACCACGACAAGAAGATAAATATCTACGACGAGGAGAAGAACATCATCGGACAGTATCATCCCAAGGAACGCAACCGATCGGGTTCGTTCAAGGACCTGCACCTGTTGCAGGAGGTATATTACAACACCCTGAAAGGCGACCGTTTCGGGTTGAACGCATGGTATATCAACTCCAACCGGGAACTGCCGATGCTCACGACCGATTACGGCGATGAGACCGCCTTCGAGAACCGCCAGCGGGAGCAGACGTTTCGTGGTGTCCTGTCATGGGACCATATCAAAGAGAAATGGAAAGTCGGCGTGAAAGGCGGTTATATCCATACGTGGATGGCCTACGACTACCGTCGTGAGGTGGCGCCGGACAACTGGGCCTCCATGACCCGTTCGCGGAGCAAGATAAACACGTTCTACGGACAGGCGGAAGCGGAATGCTCGCCCGGCAGGAAATGGTTCTTCACCTCGAACGTATCCGTGTACCAGCATCTCGTGCGCAGCGAAGACAAGAACATCATCCTTCAGGATGGCAACAAAGCCGTCGTCGGATATGACAAGGGGCGTGTCGAGCTCTCCGGTTCTGTATCGGCCAAATGGCAGCCTGTCGAGCCGTTGGGCTTGTCGCTGGTCTTGCGCGAGGAGATGTCGGGCGACAAATGGGCTCCGCTCATCCCGGCATTCTTCATCGACGGACTGATTTCGCGCAAAGGGAACGTGATGGTGAAAGCCTCCGTATCGCGCAACTATCGTTTTCCGACTTTGAACGACCTCTACTTTCTGCCGGGCGGCAACCCCGACCTTAAAAACGAACACGGCTTCAGCTATGACGCCGGAGTGAGTTTCGATGTCGGCAAAAAGGGGGTATATAAACTGGGCGGCAGCGCAAGCTGGTTCGACTCCTACATCGACGACTGGATCATCTGGCTGCCGACGACCAAGGGGTTCTTCTCGCCGCGCAACGTGAAGAAAGTCCATGCCTACGGTGTCGAAGTGAAGGCCAACCTTGCCGTGCAGCCGGCAAAGGACTGGCTGATAGACCTGAACGGTTCCTATTCGTGGACCCCCTCCATCAACGAGGGCGAAAAGATGTCGCCCGCCGACCAGTCGGTGGGAAAACAACTGCCTTACGTGCCGGAGCACTCCGCCTCGCTGACAGGACGGCTGTCATGGCGGACGTGGGCGTTCCTCTACAAGTGGGCTTACTACTCGGAACGTTTCACCATGTCGAGCAACGATTACACGCTGACAGGCCACCTGCCCCGGTATTTCATGAGCAATATCTCACTGGAGAAAATGCTGTCGTTCAAACCGCTGGATGTACAGTTGAAACTTGCCGTCAATAACCTGTTCAACGAGGACTATCTCTCGGTGCTGTCGCGTCCTATGCCCGGCATCAACTTCGAGTTCTTCATCGGCATCACCCCGAAATTCGGGAAAAGCAGAAAATAATGTAAACGTAAATAAGGTAATGATATGAAAGTATTAAAGAATTTGAGCCTGATGGTGCTGCTTGCGCTGGCATTTGCAGGCTGTCGTGGCAAGAGTTCCCAACTTGCCGATTTCAACAAACAGCTTTACGCTCCCGAATATGCCTCGGGATTCAAGATTGAAAGAGCAGACGGCAGACAGAGCGTGCTGGTTTCCGTCATGAATCCGTGGCAGGGCGCGGATAGCGTCACCACCCGGTTGTTCATCTCCCGTAACGGGGAACCCGTTCCCGAGGGTTTCGACGGGCAGGTCCTCGAAGGGGATGCGCAGCGCATCGTGGCGATGTCCTCGACCCATATCGCCATGCTCGACGCCATCGGCGAGACGGCACGTGTGGTCGGCGTTTCGGGACTCGACTATATCTCCAATCCCGACATTCAGGCACGCCGCGACAGCATCGGCGACGTGGGTTACGAGGGAAATATCAATTATGAACTTCTGTTGTCGCTCGACCCTGACCTTGTGCTGCTTTTCGGCGTGAACGGGGCCAGTGCGATGGAGAGCAAACTCAAGGAGCTCGGCATCCCGTTCATGTATGTCGGCGATTATCTCGAAGAATCTCCGCTGGGCAAAGCCGAATGGCTGGTGGCGCTTTCGGAGGTCGTCGGGAAACGCGCGAAGGGCGAAAAGGTATTCGCGGATATTCCGATCCGATACAATGCGCTGAAACAGAAAGTGTCCGGTGCCGTTCTCGATGCCCCGTCGGTCATGCTCAATACGCCCTACGGCGATTCGTGGTTCATGCCCTCGACGGAAAACTATGCCGTGCGGCTGATTACCGACGCCGGAGGCGACTACATCTACAAGAAGAACACGGGCAACTCTTCGACGCCTATCGACTTGGAGGAGGCATACCTGCTCGCTTCGGAGGCCGATATGTGGCTGAACGTCGGCATGGCGAACACACTCGACGAACTGAAAGCCGCCTGCCCGAAGTTCGCCGATACCCGCTGCGTCCGAAACGGCTATGTCTATAACAACAACGCCCGCACCAATGCCGCCGGAGGCAACGACTACTACGAATCGGCCGTCGTGAATCCCGACCTTCTTCTGCGCGACCTCGTGAAGATATTCCACCCCGAGTTGGTCGAAGAAGATTTCGTATACTACAAACAACTGAAATAGATGCGTTCACGCCCCGTCATCCTGTTCACCGCGTTGTCCGTGCTTACGGTCGGCCTCTTCCTGTTGGATTTGGCTGTGGGCGCGGTTCGCATTCCCGTCGGCGACGTATGGGCGGCCCTGACGGGCGGCGACTGCCCGCGGACTACGGCGAAAATCGTACTGAACATACGGCTGATAAAGGCGGTTGTGGCTCTGCTGGCCGGGGCGGCGCTATCGGTCAGCGGCTTGCAGATGCAGACATTGTTCCGCAATCCGCTGGCCGGCCCCTACGTGCTGGGCATCAGCTCGGGTGCAAGCCTCGGCGTGGCGCTCGTGGTGCTGGCAGGCGTCGGCTCGTCGATAGGCATCGCCGGAGCGGCTTGGCTGGGTGCGGCCGTCGTGCTGCTCGTAATCGCTGCCGTCGGACACCGCATAAAGGACATTATGGTGATATTGATTTTGGGTATGATGTTCTCGTCAGGCGTGAGCGCTGTCGTGCAGATATTGCAATATCTGAGCAAAGAGGAGGCGTTAAAGGCGTTCGTCATCTGGACGATGGGGTCGCTCGGCGACGTGACGGTGCCGCAGCTCGCCATCCTCCTTCCGTCGGTCATCGTCGGGTTGCTGCTGGCCGTATGGACGATCAAACCGCTCAACCTCCTGCTCTTCGGCGAGGAATATGCCGTAACGATGGGACTGAATATCCGCCGTTCGCGCGGTCTGCTGTTTCTCTCGACGACGCTGCTGGCCGGCACGGTAACGGCTTTCTGCGGCCCGATCGGCTTCATCGGTCTTGCCATGCCTCACGTCGCGCGGATGCTCTTCCGCGAGGCCGACCACCGCGTGCTCCTGCCGGGAACCCTTCTCTCGGGGGCGGCGGTATTGCTTCTTTGCGATATCGTTTCCAAAATGTTCACTTTGCCCGTAAATGCCATTACCGCACTGCTGGGAATCCCGATAGTCGTATGGGTGGTTTTACGCAATAAATCGATGACGGTATGATAGAACTGTGCGATTTTTCCATAGGCTACGCAGAGAAGAGGCTTCTCGATAAGGTCGATGCCTCTTTCAAAAGAGGACAGCTGACTGCCCTTATTGGCAGGAACGGCACGGGGAAATCTACACTTCTCCGTGCCATAGCCGGACTGAATCATAATTATTGCGGTAAAATCCTGCTCGACGGACATTGTATCGCAAACATGAGAACTCCGGAGAAGGCAAGGCAACTGGCATTTGTCACGACCGAGCGCACACGCATCGCCAACCTGCGGTGCGAGGATGTCGTGGCTATCGGCCGCGCCCCTTACACCAACTGGATCGGCCGCATGCAGCCTCAAGATAGGGAAATCGTCATGCGGTCGCTCTCTTCGGTCGGAATGGAGGCGTATGCCGGCCGCACGATGGATAAGATGTCGGACGGTGAATGCCAGCGCATTATGATAGCCCGTGCTCTGGCTCAGGAAACGCCCGTCATCCTGTTGGACGAGCCGACCTCGTTTCTTGACATGCCCAACCGTTACGAATTGTGTTCCCTGCTCGCACGGTTAGCGCATGCTGAGGGCAAATGCATTCTGTTCTCCACTCACGAACTGGATATAGCCCTCTCGCTGAGTGACAGAATAGCCCTTATCGATACGCCCGTCCTTCACTGTCTGCCGACCTCCGAAATGATCCGCAGCGGGCATATCGAGCGGCTGTTCAACAATGCCGCCGTACAATTCGACCCCGTGAGCGGGATCGTGAAATCCATGCCAAGAGACTGACTTTCCTGTCGGGAAACACGTCAGACGCAATGAGGGTGTCCCAAAAAGTATTTGGCACCCTCGTATTCGTTGTAAGACATGTCGTTTATTTCGATACCTCGCACATCAGCACGCCTTTCCCCGTCACATCGGCTTTCGAGACCGTGATGGATTTTCCCGTGTAGGTCTTCACGACGGAAGTCCCGGCAGAGTTCCACAGTTTCCATGTATAGGTATAAGCTGTCCCGCCCGTGTCGATTTCCTCACCGCCCCTGTATAACACGGCTTTGGCATCCACGTCATTGCCGTTGTTCTTGATGGTGAACCCCTTCTGGCTGACCAGATCAACCGTGATGGGGTCGGACATATCCGTGAAGGAGATGATGTCGCAGACGACCTTGTTCGCCGAGGCGTTGCCCGCCGAGGTGTCCGTATCCTTGATGGCGCACTTGAAGGTCTCGAAGTTGAGAACGGCATCTGCCGTAATCGTGATTTCGTTTGTCGTCCAGCCTGCCGTCACGCCCCGAGGATTGGTCGAGGTAAGGCATGCCCAGCCGGCACCCAGCATGGAGTTGTAGTAGGGACACGAAACGGCGGCTCCCGATGCGGCTGCGGCACTCAGTGCGGAGGTCAGCGTCACGACCTTCGTGGAGGCGTTGACTGCCGAAATGGTGTACTGTGCCGATCCTATGGTTATCCTGCCTCCCGCCTCCATGTTCATTACCGAAGCGACCGTTATGGTCGTGGCTCCGGCTGCCGCGGCAGCTGTCAGTGTCGTGCCCGCGAATACCGCCGAATCCTTGATGCCCCACGCGTAGGTGACGTTCGTCGTGTCGATAGAGGCTCCGCGCCACAGGTCGCAATGCGCCCTGAGCGTCGCCACCTCGTCGTTCTTGAATACGATGCCGTCGGGTGCATACGCCACGGCGGCGATCATCGCTCCGGCGTTCAGGTGCTGCGTGAACTGAATCTCCGCCCGGAACGGAATCTCCAGCCCGTTGGCGTCGATGTAAACCGCCTCGAAAGTATAACGCACTTGCGGAGCGGAAACGGTCATGTGGTTGGCTTTGACGGTAAGGGCATACTTGGCCGATGCCGCGCCGATGGTGCAGCTGTCCTGTCCGGAGACGATCGCCGTACCGTTCTTGTACCACTTGGCCGAGCCGCTCTTCACGCCTGCCGTAAGCGTCGCGGCATTGCCTACCGAGGTGATCTGGTCGGTCGCCGCCTGACCGCTGACGAAGAGCGAAGGGGTAAGTACCAGATAGGGAGAAGCCGCCCACGAAGGGGCATAGGCATTGTTGTCTCTGTTGTACACCTGTGTCAGGGGCTGCGAGGAGCCGATGAATGCCTGCAACGATACCGCGTCGTTCTGGTCGATGATGGTGACCTGCCCGCGGGCTACTTTTACTGCCATAATAGATTATCGGTTATTTGTTATTTCCACTTCGCAATCGAAAACGGCCTTGCGCCACACGTCCCCGCCGGTTATCTCTATCTCCCTGCCGTAACGCGGTGCGGCGTTCCATATCCTGTCACTCTCCGTATCGCGGCTCGTCCGTATCCAGCGGAAATTGCCGTCGGGAATGAGCGATGTAATCTCTTCACCGCCCCTGTACACCCTGGCACGGAGTACCGTCGAGACGATTCCGTTGCGGAATGTCGTGCCGTTTTCAGACTCCACATAAACAGTATAGGAGGGAGATCCGTCGTAAAGTTTGAAAAAGGTATGGGTCGCACTGATTTTTTCATTACGGTATGTTGCCGTGTAGCGGAGGGTCAGCACGTCGCGCCCTTCCCAGCCATGAAACGGGGGTGTCATTTCAAATACGGCGGCATTGCATCCGGCATCTTTCCATATGCCGTCAACGGCAAGGTATTCCCACTGCCGACTTTCCGGCTCGAAATTGTATTCGGTCGCCACAAGCGGGATATTCTCCGGCTCGCATGCGCCTGAAAGCTCGTCCTTGAAATGGAACGCCGTGCCGCCTGTCAGGGAGACGGAACGGGGCTTGAGCAGTTCCTGCGCCTCCTCATCGAGGTCTTCCCAGCGGATGGTCACATCGCGCAGTTCGATGGTATCCTTGCCCCACTTGAACCGTCCCGAGGCGAAATGGCCCGTCCCGTCCGGATGGATGACGAAAGAACCGTCCCGTGAAACGATCGAGCCGTCTTCGTTCAGCCGCAACAGGGGATTCTGTATGGTACCCCCGATACCTCCCTTATTGAACCAGGCACCGTAATCGTCCGTGTAGGACAAGGCTTCATCGGTCGCCTGATAGGGGGTCACGTTCCTTCCGGCCTCCAATTGAGGGGCGGACAACGACAGGGGGACGGAAGCGGCAATGCCGAGACACATGACGGGGGAATCTGACCCGCGTATGAGGAACGGGACATTATAACGGACCCATCCTTTACCGGCAGCCACCGTCCGATCACCGACAAGATGTTCATCCTGATAGAACCGGATGGCTGCCGTATCTTCCGCTTTTATCCAGACTGAGAAACAATAACAGACTCCTGTATGAGCCTCCCGCCAGGCGGCACTTTGCGCACCAAGAAGACTGTCTCCGGCTATCCGTACACACCGCCCGAGTCCGGCGGGAGATGTTTCATCCAGCTCTTCCGAATGGCTGAACCGGCAGGACAGGCTGTCGGGTATGACATTCTTGTGGATTTTGCCCACATAAAACGTGCTTGAAAAACCGTTCTCGTCTCCCGCGGTAAGCGTGCCGGCTATATTGACATTGCGTGTGGCATAGAGATTCTGGAAATAGGCCCCGTAACCATCCAACATGCCGAAGACCGGATCGATGATGCCGCTGACCTTTCCCACACGGGCCTTGCTCGCCTCGCTGAAAGCGGATACGGAGGCAAGACGAACAATGTTCAGGTCGGCGACCTCGCACCAGTCCCCCTCGGAGGCCAGGCTTGATGTCAGGTCAAGAAACAGGCTCCGGCTGTACTGTGCCGGGTAATCCACGGTGATGACCCATAACTTGTACTTCCATTCCCGGCCGATGGAGATTTCATCTTCCGCATCCGTCTTTTCACGGTTCGTATAGCCGAATCGGATCGGTACGGAACCTGATGTTTTGGAAGACCTGACCTTGAACGATACCAGCAGGCGCTCCGGGTATCCGACCGGTTCTTCCAATGTCAGCATCAGCCCGAAGGAAGCGTTTCCTGCCGGTTCCGCGTTGCGGATAATGCGGACAATGCGTGTCGCTTCCGAATCGGCATCCAGATATTCCGTTTGCAGCATGCTGCCATAAACGGCGTACCTGGACTTGTCCGGCACTCCCGCCATGCCTCCGTCCATGACGGGATAGCACAGGGAGCGTTCGGTCGCCATGCCGTCGATGACATCCATATAGGGTGAATCGCTGTCAGAAGCCGTCAGGTACAAGGCGCCGCTACGTGCCGTATCGAACAGGTTGGTAATCCGCACGAAGTCCAGCAGTTCACCGCCCTGCGGTTCGTCCCCGTCCAGCAATGCCCCGATGAAATAAGGGGCGTCCTTGTCTCCGACAAGCTCCGTTCCGGTTTCTGTCACGCACATCAGCGAATAGACGGTACGCTCCCGTTCGGCATATTGCCTGCGGATGATATCCCCGGCTTGCAGTCCCTGTGTCTTCTGCGAGTCGGGGGCAATACGGATCTTGTATGTCGGATAACGGAATACGGACATGGATTATGACAGTTTTTCCACGGTGTCTCCCGAACAGCTGTCGCTGATCCAGAAGGAACCGTTGGTTACCGAAGTCTTTTCGACCTCGAACTCATAGGCGCGGAACTTACGGCGGGCCACCACCTCGTCGAATGTGGCGGAGACGCCTCCTGTCGTCCGGTTCCGGCGGACAGCCCATCCGCTTCCGGAAAGGCCCGGGGAAAAGAACTCCGAAGAGAGCGACCCGGTAAAGACGCTGTTTCCGTAATGCCGGATACCGTCCTCCACCGCTTGCAGGCGTAACGCCTCTGTCAAGTATAGGATTCTGTCAGTAATCCGGGTGGGCGACGCATGGATTCCGATATGCCCGGCTGCTTCCAACGGAACAGCGACCGTAACGAAATCGGCATCGGTGCGGATATGGAACGATTCGCTGTGACGGTTCTGCGGGGCATAACAGCTCACGGACGGACGGTGTGAAAAATCCGTGCTGTGAGGGATAGCCGTCCTTACGTCCTCTTCCTCGTAGATTACCTCGGAAGAAAGCGATACGCGCTCCCTGTCGCCTGTGAACATAAATCCCTCTGCTGTGCCCATCCGCAAGCGCTTGTGGATAACGATACCTTCATCGGAAGTGTCTACCCGGTATGAGGAGAGCAGGTCGGCGCCGTAGTTGTGGCGGACAGTCAGCGAGCCCGGAAAACAAGCCTTTCCGTAAGGGGAAAGCATCAGACACTCGCCGTCCACGTCCGATATGCCGGAGAACAGGCGTATCTTCGGGGTATGGTCGCCGCCTAAAAGAAGGTCACCGCCGATACTCCCGAACTGTATCTTGTCCTTGTCGGTACAGAGCAGTACGGGAACATCTCCGATCCGGATGCCGAATCCGTCCAGGAACGAGAGGAACCCGCCGAGCGCGACATCCTCTTCCGAAAACGAAAGCAGACATTTCCCTTTGTCGCCCAGTTCCACGCCTTGCAAGGCTTTCAGTCCGCCATCCATGACCGTACTCCCTCGCACCGTCAGATTCCGTCTCACCATGCCGTCCCGCATCGTCCAATCCACCGTGTCCGTATTGGCGTTGCCACGATGATAGACATCCTGCCCGCCCACGGCCAGCCGTGTCGGGGAGATGGATATTCCTGTATCCTCGTCCCCGATAATCCATGCCCCTTTGGAATGTACCGTCGCATCCAGAAAGTCTATATGGGAAGCGTTGATTGTAGCGGTGGCCTTGTCCGCGTCGTAACGGAGCAACTGCCTGCCGCCGATATGCAGGCTGTCGCCCCCGACTTTCAGGTTGCCGGTAATCCTGATACCGTACTCGATGGCAGTTACCACACCTTCCGGATCGGTAATGTCCTGCGAATAGGTTTCCAGGATACGGGTGTTTCCAATGCCGGCTTCGAAACCGTAATTGGCACTGAGCTTGCCGGTCATGTCACCGCCCGATTTCTTCAGGTAATCCAACAGCAAGCCACCGCTTCCGGAACCGCCTTCTCCCGTAACGGCTCCGGCAATGGCGGATGCAAAACCGTAAGCGGTATTCTTCAGTCTCAGGCTGGTCTCGTCGCCTTCCTCGATGCCGTAAGGATGCTCGTCGTCCTTTTTCTGCTGGGCATTGAAAAAGTTATGGTACAGCTGTGCATAGATGGAATAGCACAGGCTCTCCTTGTCGAGGGTTTCTATATCGGGATGCAGTTGTACGCTCATTTGGTATAGCTGGTCTTGGAAAGAAATTTCTGGATACGTGATGTCAGCGAGATGAAGTTCGGCATATTGATCGGCGACATCGTGCCCATCAGTGTGGGAGTCATGATTTTCGAACATTCCGTCAGGAAGTCGAGCATCAGCCGGGCAAGCTCATTACCCAGAACCAGCGGCTCGGTGGCATTCTCGTCACCGAGCGTCACCTTGTTGTCGGCAACGGCAACGGTCGTGGAATTGACCTTTTGTACCACTTTATCTGCTGTCTGTCTGACTTCAGACTTGTCCACCGTATGCGTGATGCTTTCCGCATCGATAACGGTTGTCGCTTCCTTGTCCTTGTCATTCCTAACGGTTGTTGTGACGGCCGTCGGCGTATAGTGGGTGGAGGTCTCGTTACCGGTGGTTTCCAGTTCGTCGTAGTCCGGGGAAGAGTCGTTTTCCGGATCCAGTTCCTCCATTTCGGTCACGCCGATGACGGTTTCCGTGCGGGCATTGAGCCGCAGGATATCCACATGGGAGAAGTTAACCACATAGGCATAACGGGTGGCGGCATCCATGAAGATGGTCACGTCGGAAAAAAGTGCGGGGACGATCAGGAAGCCGCCTTCGCTGTTGGTGGCGGCCGAGAGCAACACGCCTTTATGGATAACAGGTTCGGCGGAGGCCGTCTCGTCCGGGTACTCGCCGACATCAATGGTACCGCCGTAGTCGGAAAACTCCTCGTCCGAGGGGTTGTCGTGTATCTTGGCGACATAGCCGTGTATCATGCGGGCCGTACCGATACCGGACATGCCTCCGGGAGCCAGATTGATACGCTCCATACTCCGTCCCAAGGCTATCTTGCGGATAGCCTCACGGATAAGCAACTGGTTGGATTTGTCTGAAGACATGAGTTTTTTGAAAGAATAGGAGGAGCATAGTTTATTGGTTGCCAATTATTTTGTACTTTTGCAAAGACAATGATATTACTTATGAAACAAGAAATTTTAGAATCCTATATTACATATATATTTGATTTCTTTCAAAAATCAAGATGCTTTAAAGCCGGGCAAGGTAACATGCTCAGAAATTTTAGATTTGCAGCTGAAAAGCAATTTACTCGTAATCAATTGGGTATATTGTATTTCCTGGTAAATACCCTCATTGATAATGGCTATCTCTACTTAAAAGATAGAGATTTTATAGCTCTTACGGAGAATGGTGCCGATGTTATAAATGGGGGAGAGTGTGTTATTCCTAAAATTTCCCTTGAGCGGACAATTTATGAAAAAGAGACCAGTAGATCAGATATATATGAACAGCTTTGGAATATTATCGGATCGAACAAAGAAAATGATTATGCGCCGCTGTATGTAGATGGACCATTGTTTTATAATACAATCAGGCCATATTTAACAACATTGTCGTTACCTCATACATATGGGGAATATATGGCAGAATTGCGGGAAAAGGAAGAATTTACATCAAGAATTAAATGGTATAGGACTTTATTTTTAGCTCTTGATGAGAATGATGTACAAAAATTCCTCAAAGATTTGTCTATCAAAATAAACAGGCTGCTGCTAATGAATACTCCAAAAGATGCGATACAAGAAGCTTTGAATCCTTGGGCAGATGTAGACATTCCTACAATCGATAATACGCCTCTGCCTGAAATTCTCAATAAAGTGGCGGAAGAACCAATTGTGAATAAAAACAAGCCGTTTGTGTTGATTTCGTATGCGTGGGAGGTAGAAGACAATGTCTTTATGAATTGGATTCAAACTTTCGCCAAAGATTTGCGAAGACGAGGGATTGATGCTCAAATAGACCAGTATCAACCTCATGGAACTGACTTGCCTAAATTTATGCTTGAAAGCATCCGTAAGGCAACTAAAGTTCTGTGCATTCTGACTCCAAAGTATAAAGAGAAAGCTGAATCCGGTAAAGGAGGTGCCGCTTATGAAGGGGGTATAATATCACATGAAATATATAACAATCAGGGAACCACTAAATTTATACCGGTTGTACGCAAAGGGTCTTTTGAAACTTCGACACCGGATTTCATTAGTGGAAGAAAAGGTTTTGATTGCTCTACTGACGATAAATACAATAGCGAACTTCCGAATATTATCAAGGTAATAAACGAAGAACCATTGATAGAAATTCCTCCTGTTGAATAACGGTAAATCTTATTTCCTAATTTTATACGGAATACTCAGTTGTTGCCTGTATCCACCCACCCCGAAAGTAGTCGTTACCTCTTCCACGAGGTATACGCCGTTCTTGGAAGGATTACGGTAGTCGATCAGTTCCACCTGTACGGCAGGAGACAGTCCGAAATCCCCGAATACTGTCACATTGCCGGTGATTCCGTTCAGATTGTAATTCCGAAAGTATTCCGTCGTCTCTTCTACAAGCCGGTCGGAATTGATTCCGACATGAGGTGACATATATGGTACGATGGTATATGTGGATAAATCCACCTTGGTCCTGGTCTTCGCTCCTGATGCCGTCGTGTTGCCCGTTACTTTGTGCGTCTTTTTTGAAATCTGCGTGGCATTGACCGTCTGAAACTCCTTGCTGCCCGGCGTCGCCGGGTCGTATTCAGGATTCATGCGTACTGTCACCTCAAAGAATTTTTCATCCGTCCCGAGTGCCTTGCCCGTCACCGCCAAAAACTTCGGATCGGTCTTGACCACTTTCAGGTTGCTCTGCGCCACATGCTCGTTGAAGTATATCCTGTACGGTCCTGTCGATTCATCCTCCGGGAATACCGGCTGAGCCTTGCTGGACGAATAAGGACGCCCGACGGCAATGGACGGTATGGCCCCGTCATCATCGGCATCGTATTTTAAAAAACAGTAGACCTTGTACTTCGACCATTCGGAAAGGATATCCGCTACCGTGAAGTTGTCCGTGACCTTTACCTTGCCGATATGTATCTCAAACCGCTTCGTATCCGAGTGTATCCTGAAGCCGGTATCTTTCAGGATATTATACTTGCCTTCCAGCACCTCGTTCACCGTCGTCCCTTTCGCCGGGGTCTCGAAATGAGGTGCCTGTTTCAGTTTGAGTTTGTAGGCCATATTCTCACACTGGATTTCCAGCGTGCTGTCCGAATTGTATCCGGTAATGTATCCGTCGAACATATTTTTCAGCACGCCGTTGTAGCCCAGCTTGATATTGATGCGCTGTCCGACCTTGAATGTCGTCTCGTCAACCAGACGCTGCGCGCTGCGTTTCTCGATGATGACACCGTCCTGCATCACCTCCGTCGTTATCCTCGACACGTCCTTGCCCTCCAATGTCACGTTCCCGATAATCGTGGAGCGGCATACCGACCCTTTCGGGAATATCACTTTGGCCGTTCCGATCAGCTTCTTGTAACTCTCGTTGATTTCGAGCGACTGGACTTCCGTAATCTCCACGCCGTTCTGTATCCTCATCGGATTGGATGGGTCGGCATCCCCGATGGTGATGCGACAGCAGAGGATATCCATTGCAGCTATACCCATAAACGTGTCAGTTTAAGCAACGAGGCGGGGTCGATGACCTCCGTACCGAATTTAACATACTTGATCCACTTGTTCGTGTGCTTGATGGCCGTGTCCACCTTTTCCTGTTCCGCCAGTTTCAGTTCCACGGCTTCCGATGGCTCCACGGCGACACAGTTCAGCGAATACGGCTGCACGTTCCGGCAATCCGTAGGCTGTAAGGTATAGCCCTGTATAATCAACCGTGAAATGTTGAACTGGCGCAATACCGTGTTGTCGCAATCGATGACACCCTTGTATTGTACCAGCCTGATAAACTTGGACACTTCCGCCTCGGGATACACGTCCGGGTATTTGGAGGTGATCTTGCCGTTGATGGTAATCTCGAGGTCACCCCCGGATATATATTCCTTGCGGGTATAGTCCCGCCCCTGTACCCGGGTCAGCAGGATATTGTTCCGGCTGCTGACCTGTACCTGCGGTCCCAGGTCCACGAATGTCACCAGTCCATACCGGCTGTTCGGCAAAACCTTGCACTCGCTGTTGTCATAATACTTCCCCTCCTCTGATATGGACAGTTCCAGAAAATCCGCCACTGTCCGGCCGACGATGGAATCGATATGGTTTTTCTTCTGCGCCACCGCCTGCTGTTCCCTGATGAGCTGGTAGTACTGTCCGGTCTTGTTCGCAAGGCTGGACTGCGACTGTGTCTGAAGATATTTGTCCCGCACCTGCTGTTCCCAGTATTTGAGGTATCGGGGATAGGAACGTAGCAACCCGTAAGCCGTCTGCGAGGCAACCTGTATGGCTGCCCGTTTGAGCAGGTCATGGTGCCTGGAGAAGTAATGTACCTGCCCGTCCTGCAATTCGGCAAGCCCCATGCCCAACGCCAGACGCGTGGCGTTGCTGATGTATCCGCCAAGCGAACCGTGGTTGAGTATGCCTCCGCTCAACAAAGTCGAGGCCGCGATTTGTATCAGTCTTCCCATAATCCTTTCATTTTATGCGTTCCAGGAGGCATCGAAGTCATGCACGACATCGATGAGCGCCTGTGCCAGTTGTTCTTTCAGGTTCTGTATCTCTTCCGTCTGCCCCTCCTTCGACTTCATCAGGTCGATGGTCCTGACACTGAGCAGGCTCTCTATGTTCACGATGACCTGTTTAGGTGCCGCCGAGGACAACCGCCCCGTGCCGGAATAGTTGCCGCCGGCCCCTCCGTCATCCAGATGCGTGTTGGTAATCGGGTTGGCAGCAAACGGACGTGTATCGTTGGAATCCGGTTCGTTGCCGTACTGGTCGGGAGTGAAGCCCGCCACGCGGAGGATGTTCTCGGCTGCCTCCGCCGAACCTCCGAAAGTCTGCCGGAGCGATGAAAAGAACTTCACGAGTGTCGTATGTGCCAGCTTGCGATGCGCGATGTTGTCTATACGCTGCGCATCGGTGGCGTTCTGCCCCAGTGCCCGCTGTTTCCATAGCCCGTTTTCGTCCTGCTCGAATCCCCAGGCCCTGAACTGGTCAAAGTCGAACCCTCCCTTACGCATCAGCTCATGCGCATTGGCGGCACTCGATATGGCATTCCGATAAGCGGTGGCGGCACGCACAATCTCCGGAACGGTCTGCGTGTTCATGTACCGGGCATAGTCGTATGTGCGGGCGGCAACCGCTTCCGACCTGTCCCCGATATCATTCACATAGACGGCCTTGCCATCCTGCATACGCCACAAAGACTTGTCGAGATCCTTCTCCTGTTGCCCGAAACGCTCCTTTACCGTCTTGAGGAAAGCGTCCACTTCCAATACCGTACCCATCTTCCCGAACTCGGCGTACGCGGCATCGATACGTGTCTGGCTGTCGCGTTTGGCAAGGGTGACAAGCGCATCCCTTATGTCATCCTGACGGGCTTTGTCCATGTTATACACATGGTCTCGCGATACCATCCCCTCAGATGAAGCGATGGCAAATTCCCCCAAGAACCCGGCCCACCAGTTGGATGTGAAGGCTCCGATTTTATGTCCCGAAGCCTCTTCGATACTTTTGCCGGCAACGACCTCGTCCACGGCACGCTTTGTCTTGACAGCCATGTTATAGGTCTCGCTCAGGGAGGAGTAAAGTGCCTCTATGGACGGATAACGGTACTTGCGGTTCGATTCGATCTCTTCCAGTACGGCATCCTTCGCCTCCTTTATCTTCCAGGTCTTGTAAGCCACCCATCCCAAAGTCCCGACCAATGCGGCTATACCTGCCGTGGCGGCAACCGCGCCTGTACTGATGGCACTCAACGAGGCGGCAGCACCGGTCAGTCCGCTGCCGGTAGCCACCTGTGTGGCAAACAGCGACTGCAGGACTCCTTTGGCTCCGATGACACCGCCCCCGGCCATCAAGGCGCGGTTCATCGCTCCCCGTCCCGCCACGCCTGCGGACTGCATGGCCGACACGATGGCCCGCTTCTGGGCAAACGAAACCTTACCGATACCACCCGCCCCCAGCAGCCCCTGCACGACACTGATTGATGTCGTGGCCGCAGACTGTTTGCCGATAAACCCCATGGCGATGCCGATATTCGTCAGGGCTCCCGCCACCTTGAACAGCCGGGTCGCGACAACGCCTGTAAAGACAAGCGGTTCTATCCAATGGAAATTGCGGGTCACCCATGCGCCGATATTGCCGATCACGGTGAAGATGTCCAACAAGGCATTCCCGATGGACACCAGGCCACGGGTAAATTCCGGAGCCTTGAACTTTGCCAGAAAAGTGCGGAGCACAGTGCGGATAGAGGGTTCCAACACCTCGTATGCCTGCATGAACCCTTCGGTCAGCTGGGAGGTCACCTGCGCCCACAATCCCTTGGTCGTATTCTGCTTTACCAATGCCAGTTCTGAGGAAACGCCCTGGGACCCCCGGTTATATGAAGTCAGTTCTCGTAGTTTGTCGTAGTTCTTCAGGAACATCATCGCCGCGTTACCGCCAATTTTCCCGAAGATTGCCTGGACATCCGCCATCGACGCGCCCTTCTTGTTCAATTCCTCGAAAATGTCCGCTATAGGACGGAGTTTCTCGACCTGCACCCCCTCGATGTCGCGCATTTCCGTGAACCGGATGCCCAGGCGGTCCAGAACTTCCTGTGCCTCCTTGGTAGGTTTGGCAAAACGTGTGGAAAGAGCACGCAACGAGGTTCCCGCCAGCGTTCCCTTCAGACCCATATTGCCCAAAAGACCGATGGCGGCACTGCTTTCCGTGAAGTCCACGCCCGCCATACGCAGGTAACCGGCAGCCATCTTGTATGACTCCGCCATCTCCACGATATTCACATTCGAGCGGGAAATGGTGGAGGAGATAATGTCCGCCACGCTGTCCATGCTGTCGTTATGGATATCATAACCGGCCATGATGTTCGTGGCCAGGTCGGCGATATACGACACGTCGTTGTCACCGATAAGTGCCAGGTTCGTGATCGGGCGGATGGACTTGTTGATTGTCTCGATATTCATGCCCGCCATCGACAGGTATTTGACGGCACCGGCAATCTCCACGGCTGTGTATTTCGTGTCGATGCCGATTTTACGGACATGACGGGCCATACTGTCAAAACGGGTCTCGAATGTCTTGAGGTCGCTGTCCGCCACACGGAGGATGGAATGTGCCGATTCCATGATGTTGGAATAGTCGATGGCCTTCGTCAGTTCCGAACGGATCAGGCTGTAACCCATATAGGCATTGAGCATCGAAGCGAACGGGAGGTTCCTGAGTGACGGCGCTTTCGAATACTGGATACGGTTGATGGCGGCACGGCGTTTACTGCGGTAGAGCGTACCGGCTGCAGTATGTTCCCGCTGCATGAGCCTGACGGACTGCATCGCATTGCGCTGTTCCTGCCGTCTTGCAGCCTGCTCGGCCTTTATACGTTCCGTTTCTGCCTTACGGCGTGCCTGTTCTGCCTGCCGGCGTATTTTCTCCGCAGCACGGGCGGCATTCTTGCACTCCCGTTCTTTAGCCCGCGCTTCATCGGCACGCCGCTTTTCCGCCGCGGCGGTTTCTGCCAGAGCCGCCTTACGGCGCTGGTCTGCGGTAAAGAGCTCCTCCGCGTGGACCAGTTTCTGGCGATGCAGCTGCTGTCCTGCATAAAGCCGTTCCATCAGTTTTTGCCGGGCCTTTTCGGGCATTACGAAGGCCTGCGGAGCATATGGCACCGGAACGGAAGGTGTGAGTCCTTCGGATGGTATGCCTCCCTGCATGTTGAAAGAAATGACAGAAGCACTTTTGATACGACCCAATAGGGAAAGTATCTGCTGCAACCTGTTTTCCGCCGTCCCGGTCTTGATTTGCAGTTCCCGGTCACGTTCCATGGAAACCAGGGCGGAGTTGATTTTCCCGATGGCTTTGGTAATGCGTTTCTGCGCGTCTGCCATCGTGCCAACGGACGAGGCGGCATTCTTTTCGATCTCCGCTTTGCGCATCTCGGCAGCCTTTTTCTCGTAAAGGCTTTTGGCGTTGGCCTTGATTTTCTTGCTGTCCAAAGCCTGACCGGCATTGATGGTCAGGCTGATGCCTTTGGAAAGCGTGGAAATATCCGTGAGTAACCCCTTGATACGTTCCAGCTTCTCTTCGCTTTTTTTCGTATCGATGGTCAGGCGGTAATCGAAATTACGTTTCTTGCCGTTCTTGGTGCGGAACACGCGGTCTATCTCGTCCATCATATTCTTGATGTTCGTGACGGCCGGAGTCAGGGACGCTTTCGCCTGTACCAGCTTGCCTACCGCCTCACCGAAGGCGATAACCTGCTTGGTGCCCTGAGAGGCATCCACGTTGATGGAGTAGTTGACCTGATAGTTCTGTTCCTGAGCCATGGTAATGGGTACTGCGTTAAAAGAATAGTCTTTCCGCAAGGGCGGAGATTATGAAACGAAGGCCGCCGCAAACCGGAAGCTTACGGCGGCAGGTCAAGGAGTCCTCTCCGGCAATGACATCGGAACGGGCATACGGCTGATGAGCATCTGCTCGTGCAGCCACAACGCCTCTTCGGAAAGCATCGCGAACTCCTCGTCGGAAATCGTGTCGAGGTTGACGCCGGGAAAGTAGTGGCGGACATAGATCATCCGCTGGCGGATGCGCTGCTCGTCGGTCACTACCCACCGGCTTATAAGTTTACCAGGACACTCTGGCGGGTGGTGATCAGCTCGGAAAGCTGTCCCATCAGACCGAACAGGAAGAGCGACTCGTCGTCCACGAGTTCCTTATCTCCGTCCACGAAGCAGTCGCGGGCCAACGTGCGCATGGCGATTACCTCGTCCTTTTTGGAAGCGGCCATGAATTTGCTGAACTGCGGAAAGCTCGGTTCGGACATGTAGGCCACATAAATCTCTTTCTCGCCGTTTGCGGTGTCTCCGAAAACGACCATCGGACAAATCTTGCGGAGTTTCTTCTCCTCTTTCAGTTTGAGGGCTTTTTCCTTGATCTTGATCTCCTGTTCCAATGAAAGCATTTTTTCGTCCATATCGAATTTGTTTTGATTCACCGAAAGAGTAGGACAAAGAATCGTGGAAAGGTTGAAGACACGGTTCTTATTCACTTGTAATCCATATGTTATACAAAAAACTTCTTTGCTCCTGATATTCCCAGATCAGTCTTTAAAGGAAATTTCGCTGAATATATTTCATATATTTCTTTGATATATAGTATATAATCGTTAATTTTGCATATTCTCAAACATAAATGATTATGTGCAAAATAGATGATTTTATAGATGTGACAAGCCGGTACATCGCTGAATTGCTTGATTTGAGGGCGGACATCAGGCCGGTCGAAAAGGATGTCTTGCATACATTCCCAGCCAATATTACTGCCGGTTATACATTTTGTACGGCTAACTTGTTGGGGCATGACGTAGTTCTTCTGTATAGTGCAGACAGTTCTGCATATACTCCGGGGCAGATGCGGAAACAAAAAGAACTGGTTGAGCGAAAAGCCCAATGCCCGGTAATATTTGTATTGCGTACAGTGGCGGCCTATAATGTACGGCGTCTTGTCAGACATCGTGTAAATTTCATCATACCGCAAAAGCAAATGTTCATACCGGATTTGTTGATAGATTTGAAACCGCATAAAAATAATATCGGGGGAGGTGAAGAAACGCAGATTCCTGCAATTGCCCAATGCATAATCCTTTATCATCTTGAAGTAAAGTCTCTCGAAGGGAAAGGAACTTATGATATTGCAGATCTTTTCAACGTGTCGTATGCCAATGTAAACCGGGCGGTCAGATGGCTGAAAGATAAAGAAGTTATCGCTTTATCCGGCGGCAAGACAAAGAGTATGATATTTCAGTTCAAAAAGCGTGAATTATGGGACAGGATGTTGCCGTTCCTGGCGAACCCCATCGAGCGGATTGTATATACCGATAGTCTGCCTGATGAAGTATTTTGTATTAGTGGAGTAAATGCCTTGTCGGAATATTCAATGCTGAACAAGGAAAAAAATGACACTTATGCCATTGCAAAAGAAGAAGCTCGACGGTTGCAAATCCGGACAGACAAGGAATATGGCGAGACCCGCATAGAGATATGGCGTTACAATCCATGTTTTTTCTCAAAAAACGGCATTGTAGACAAATTGTCTTTATTTCTGGCCATGAAGGATATGGATGATGAACGCATTCAAATAGAATTGGAAACTATGATAAATAATATGATATGGTAAGAGGAATTGATAAATTCAGGGAGTTTTTCACCGGATATGAAGGAAACTATGTCATCATAGGTGGTACTGCCTGTGAAATGCATGAAGAAATATATGCACAAACTCCAAGGGCGACCAAGGACATAGACATTATACTGATTGTGGAGGCGCTGTCTTCGGATTTTGCTGCAAAATTCTGGGAGTTTGTAAAAACCGCAGGGTACAGACAAAGGAATAAGGGAACCGGGAACGGGGAATGCAGGCATGAATATTACAGGTTCAAGGAACCGGGAAATCCGGATTTCCCGTATCAGATAGAACTCTTTTCACGAAATATCGGGGTTGTCAAATTCCCGGACGATGCCCACATTACCCCCATTCCGGTTGATGATGACCTGTCAAGTCTGTCAGCCATTTTGATGGATGATGACTATTATTATTATACCATTGAACACAGCACGTTGGAGGAGGGCGTACATATTGCGAACATTGAAAGTCTTATCTGTCTGAAATGCAGGGCCTATTTAGAAATGACCGAGCGGAAAAGCAATGGAGAACAAGTGGACAGCAAACATATCGTCAAGCACAAGAAAGATGTATTCCGGCTGGTTGCCATGCTTGCTCCTGCCGACACCTACGAAGTTCCTGATTCGCTTAAACAAGATGTTGACAGGTTTTGCCTGGCTGTCAAAGAAGAAGTGCCAAACTCTGATTTTTTCAAATCGGCAGGACTTAAAAGCATTTCCGGAGAACAGTTATTGGAACAACTTGAAGCCAATTTCATAACACAACAATGAGAATCCAATACGCATCCGACCTGCATCTCGAGTTTCGGGAGAACAGCAGTTTTTTGAAGCACAACCCGCTGGCTGTTGCCGGAGAAGTGCTTGTCCTTGCCGGAGATATAGGATATATCGGAGATGAGAACTACTCCAGACATCCGTTCTGGGACTGGGCTTCCGGAAATTACAGCCGGGTCATCGTGGTTCCCGGAAACCACGAGTTTTACAAGATGTTCGACATAGACAAGCTGTATAACGGCTGGTCGCTCAAAATCAGGGAAAACATCACCTGCCACTATAATGCCGTTATCCCATTGGGTAACGATATAGAATTGATCGCTACCACACTGTGGTCACATATCCTGTTGCAGGATGCCTATGAAACTGAGGCAGCCATCACAGATTTCCGCAGGATGCGTTACGGCAGCGAACCGCTGGACTGGACAAGGTTCAATGACGAACATTCGCGCTGTTTCCGTTTTCTGGAACAGAGCGTAAAACAAAGTACTGCCAGACATCTCATTGTCGCCACTCATCATGTACCGTCATTCGAACTGATGGCGCCGGAGTTCAAGGGCAGTCCGCTCAATGGGGCATTTACCGTGGAGCTTGGCGGTTTCATTGCAGACAGCCCGATTGAATACTGGATATATGGCCACTCGCACCGCAATATCAATAAGGTCATCGGAAACACCCGGTGCATATGCAACCAGTTGGGCTATGTGTTCAGTAACGAGCATACGTCATTCGATAAGGAAGCGCATATTTCGATTTAAGTCTGCCATACATAAATCCCGTCTGTCAGCCAAGGTCAATATCCGGCAAACAGACGGGTTATTATGTAACAAATTTATGGTTGACTATTGAAGTCGTGGCTTCACCAACTTCCCGTCGATACCGCATGTTTCCAGAACCGCGGTATTTTCTTTGTTGAAGGCGATCAGGCATGACGGCGCTCCGGCCGTACCACCCTGTTCCCCCGTAACATGGTAAAAACTGAGCCGTCCCTTGATAAAGAGTATTGAATCGGCGTTTGGGAATATCAGTTCGTGGAACAGGCGCGTGTCCGTGCGGGCAAAAGTGAGCGCGACGGCATTCCTGTGTTCGACACACCTGCGGATAAACCGGACAATCAGTGCAGTGTCATAGGGAGGATTGCAGAACACACGTCCGAACCAGGGTTGTTGCAGGCCGTCATCCTCAATGGTATAGTGATGTCGCGCCGTATCCCATGGGCGGTTTACGGGCGAACACGGATCCAAATCGAACGGCCCCAGCCTCCGAAGCAGGCAGGGAGGCGTGAGCCATTCGTTCTTTCCGGTAGAAGATTTCCCCTCGAAAGTTACATCCATGACAGCTTAGATTGTATCACCCGAGCCGATTTGGATATCGAACGGGTTGAGATCGAATTCATGGGTGATATTGGTATCATCCTGCTGTGACTCGAGACAATCCTCCGTGAAGATGCAACCTTTGAGCGTTACGGTCGTCGTTGTCCAGTCCTCGCCGGCCATCGGGTTGGCAAAGCTGATAATCAGGTCGAACTCGCCGATTTCGAGCAGCGAGCCGTACACCGAACGCAACAGCTGTTGCGTGGCATAGTCCATCGTGATGCTCGCCGTATAGGTAATGTTCCCGAACCCCCTCGACACCGGCCGTCCTCCCATGCCGTAGTTACTTTCGACCTTGCGCTTCTTCGACCATTTGATGGCCGACACGCCTTCAAGGGTCGTGGAACCTTCATCGATTCCCAGGGCGGTCGATGACAGGGTTATCATCGACCACGAGTATGCTACATTGTTGATTATTGCCATATGCTATGTCTTATTTGCGGTTAATGACAGTCCTTCCTCTACATAAATCTTCACGGCCACGCCCACCGGGACAAGGACATAGGAGATGCGCAGCGTGTCGTCCACCAACACGTTCTGGTTCGGGTCGATAGTGACGGCGTATCCTGAAATTTCCTGCGCCGCCTGCATCTTGGCCAGTATATCCCCGATGAGTGTCTTGAAAGCTGTAATCTTCGACGGGGCGAGGAACCCGGTTGAAGGATTGACCATCAGCGGTGAGTTCACATACGGCAGCAGGGCTGCACGCACGGCACGGCGGCTCTTGTTGATGGTGCGGTTCCGGGCAATGGTACGGAAATCCCCATGTGAGCATGTCTGGTCTTTCGAGATGTAGATCCCGTTCTCGCGGCCGGCATACTTGATGGGAAAAATATACCCCTTATCGTCGAGTTCGTCCAGCAGTGACGGGGAGAGTGACTCGTACCGGTTCAGGCTGAGGAAGTTCTCCTCTGCCTCGTCGAGGTTGATGTCCCCGAACCCCAACTCTATTTCCTGGAAATCGTCCGCGAAGAGATTGAACTGCTTGACCCATGCGATGGATTCGTGCACGTTGGCCTTTGCTATGGCTCCCATAACCGCTCCCAAAAATCCCACGGGCGTATGGTTCCTGTTGCACATCTGCATCGTGGAGATCTTTTCGTGATGCGCCTGGCCGAATATACAGCTGATACGGCTTGATTCACAGATGCATGAAGGTATTTTATTCAGGTCAATCTGACGCCCCTCAGTCGTATCCGCCCCCGTATTGGAAGGATTGGCGGAAAGGATGAGCGAGAGCGGCTGGTTCTGCTCCGCAAGCCCCACGGCCACGTCGTTGAGCCCCTTTACCAGATTGAGGTTGTATTGTTCCGATGCGCCGTTCGCTTTCCACAGCGGCTGTTCCGTCCATATGCCTATCTGGTTGATCATACCCCCGGCAGCACGCTGCATGATTTCCAGCGCATCCCAGTTCGCCGAACAGTCCGCGAACATCACGTAGAGTTTTCCTGAACCGCCCGGATTGCCGGACATGCGGAAAAATTCACGGATATGGTATGCCGGGATGCCGTGCAGGAAATTGACATTCATCTCCTCCTCGTCGGTTGCCTCCACACGTTCGATGATACCGAAGTCGTTCACGGCGGACTTGAACGAGGTGATGTAGCAGACATCGCCAGGCTTGAGCCTGGTCTCATTGGTTTTACCATACCCCTCCGTGAAAAGCGTCGGCTGGAGGGACACGTCGAACAGCAGTCCCGTCACCTTCTCGCCCGACGAGCCGGTATCGTAAGGAATATTGCCGTCCACATCCTTGATAAATACATTACCGAGTGCCATTATGATTTCTTTTTAAGTTCGTTGTAGAAAGGATTCCTGTAGAGTACGGCCTTGCCCCTGATGGCGGCCGCCGTGTCCGGCGCATAGGTTCCTCCGTGCGTGTCGATGTACAGCGACGGATATGCCGGGAACTTTTTCAACAGGGACAGGATGTGAGGCTCTGTCGTCTCCTCCGACCCTGCATTCCCTTTCCCCGCGGTCTTGGCCGGCAGCCTGTCTTCAGTCTCGCCGCCTGTCCCGAGGTTTTCCGATGCCGTTTCCGGAACGGGCACCGCCTGAGCCTCCGGTGCAGGAATATTATTGTTGTCTGTCTGCGGAGTTTCCTCCGTGTTGATTTTCTTTGCCATAACAGTAGAATGAAAATGGGGAACGGGGCCTTGCCTCCGCTCCCCGGGTGGATATTGAGAATGAAGAAAGGTGTGTTATTCGCTCTTCTTGTAGGCGGTATGGACCACGATCTCCGCCGGGCGGACGATGTTCACGTCCATTTTCATGCGCATCTGGAAAAAGAACAGCTCGGAGTTGGCCTGCAGACGGTCGATTTTCAGGATGTCCGTGTCGTTCGCGTAATCCACCCCCATCCACAGGTTGGAGTCCATGCCGGTGGAGAACTCGCCGAGCACCATCGTGTGTTCGGGGATTCCCACGACCGGGACGATGCGCTTGCCCTTGAAGCGATAGCGGTTGACCTCGGTATTCTCGGAATACTTGACCTGCTTGTCCGAGATATATTGGTCATACGCGTCCCAGGCGTCCCATCCGACCACAAAGGTCAGAGATGTCTTCTTTCGGATCTGCTTCGGACATTTCCTCCACATCGCATAGAGCGCCGCCTCCACCGCGGCCCCGTCCGTCAGCTCGGTCGTTCCCGAAATGATGCACTGCCCTCCGGCAACCACCTCGGCATCGGAGGAGTTCACATTGTCGAGGATCCGTTTGATGACCCCGTCAAAATATTTCTCCTTGTTGGCTCCGATTTTCGTGCAGCCTTCCGGTGCGGTAATCTTGGCCACCGTCTCTCCTCCGCGGGCGGAAGTCCAGATGGCGTTTCCGATATACTCGTTTTTCTTGTCCATAAGGAGACGGAGCATCGTCGCCTGGATTTTCGGGTCGAGCTCGCGGAACACGAGATTGCCTTCCGGCTGCGCGAAACGCCAGTACTTCTCGTAGTCCCTCGGGTTAAACTCGAGATAGACCATAAAATCGGACGGCTCAAGATGGCGTTCGGTGAACTGGTACTCGTTCGTGCCGTCATCGCCCTTGGCTCCGTGGATGGGTTGTGGGGTCGGCACGTTGTCCTGGATAATGTTGCCCAGCTTGATGGCAGGAAGCGTATAGCGGTGCTGGATGCCCGTCTTGATATGAATCAGTCCCTCGCGGACTGTATCATTGCCCTGCACGGTATAGGTCAGCAAGTCCTCAAGTACTTCGCCGCTATACCCGTTTTGAAGAAAGTTTACTGTATCAGCCATTGTCGTTTTAAGTTTTCCGTTGAAGAATGAAACTCGGCCGACTGGCGGATACCTGCTGTTTCCGCGCGAGACACTGCGGTCTCCGGCATGTCAGTTAAAATCGGGCGGACGCCCGCGGATAGTCTGTCAGAGCTTTCGGAACTTGAAATCCGCACCGACCACTTCCGCCACCTTCTCGGCCATCAGCTGTTCGGCGGTCTTTGTCGCTTCCGCCGTGGCCTGGATGTTGGCAGGGTCATCGGCGATTTCCTTCGAGATTTTCTCCCGCGCGGGAATGGAAGCCAGCGTGCTTTCCGCCAACTCGAAGTTGGAACCGGCCATCTCCACCCACTGCGTTTTCGCCTCACGGTCAATCTTGCCTTCTGCAATGGCATTCTCCACCAATGTCTCGATACGGGAAGCCTGCTCGTCCTTCTCTTTCTGCTCGTAGGCGGAAAGGCGTGCCGTCGCTGCGGCCAGGTCTGTCTGCAAGTTCCGGATGGAGGCGTCTTTTCCGGCGATGACGGTCTGCGCGTCGCTCAGTGATTTCTGTATTTCTCTGTATTTGGGTTCCATCGCGGCCAGTTCAGAGATACGTGCCATCACGTCCTTGACCTCACCGTCCTTCATGCCCAGCGAGGCTGCAATCGCCCCGTACTCAAAGCCTTGTGTCTTGTTTTCGTTTGCCATATCGTTTTCCGTTTCTGTAAGAGTAGGTTCAATGCCTTTGAAAGGTTTATTTCCCGCGCTGACACGGCTCATCAGTTCCTGGATGGCGGCCGTATCGGTCAATCCTTCTATCTCGTCATGCACTTTACGGCAAAGCTGCTTCGAGGTATGGATGACATGCTCCGCAGGTATGATGCCGGCCTTGACGGCAGCCTGTGCGTCGAAATAGGTCCCGTCCTTTCCTGCCTGTCCGTCCATGATGGCCCGCACATGCTCCGCTTTCAGGCCGAACCGTTTCCGGTAAATCGTCTCGATCTGTTTGGTAAAAGCCGTTACCATGTCCGACGGTTCCCCTCCGTCATCGTCCGGCAACATCGGGTTATGAATCATCAGTATGGCATAATCACGCATGAGAGAACGCTTGCCCGCCGCCCAGATGATGGAGGCCATCGATGCCGCGACCCCTTCGATGATACATTCCGTATCCACCGTGGCATTGGCGATGGTGGAATAGGTGGACATGCCGTAAAGGACACTGCCGCCCTCCGAGTTGATCAACACGCGGATACAGGAGGGACGGATGATATTTTCCAAAAAGTCGAACTCGTCATTGAAACGTGAGGTCGTCTCTTCCGTCACGCGACCGAAGAAACGGATAACAGCCGGCTGGCCTGCCTTCGCCTCTCCGACGACATATTGAAGTGTGTTCATATCCATATGCAAGGGTTATTTGAACAAGAGTAGGCGGTGGAAAAAGAAAAGGTTTTGCACTGCTATTTATGGAAGTGGAAATATGAGAATCCATCCATTTATGGAAATGCGATTATCTTTACAGTATAATAGATTGTTCAAATTACAGACCGGTTGCAACTATTTGTATCAAGACCGGCATGCTGAACATTCTAAATTCAGCAAGTACAGAAAATGTATCATGAGTCTTGTATTATCTGCTGATTCATGTCTGTTTATACGCAGTGCGGATAAATCTCCTGCATGGATTTCAATTTTCCGATCCAGTATCCGAAAAACCAGATACTTCGTCATGTTCCGGACGCGGATGGAAGCCGTGTCCGCCGCTGTCATGTTGCGGCGCATCGCTGTGTTGGGTGAACGGGGGCATGACCACATACCTTTTTACCCAGTCCCTGTATTTCCACGCGGAAGATTCCCTGAACCATACCTCGTAGTCTATCCAGTACGCCTGCAACATATTGGTTGAAAGCGGCATGTCGAAATAGGTCAGGTTGCACCGCTCGCTCAGCGCCGGCTCATGGTTCTTGGCATCCTGTATGGCTACATTGAGCCGCTGGAAGACCAGAAACGCCTCGCATTCCTTGTCTTCGTCCGCATTGTTGAGCGTATTCAGGATAAACCGCACGCGCATGGTGGCGCGTCCCTCACCGATACGCTGTTGCTGTACCAGGTACCTCACGTTGATAAAGTGGATGAACACGGCAGGGAACACAGTCTCATACTCCGTGTTATCGTCACGGACAATGCGGGCGAACTGGCCGTTGTCGATAGCGACGGTTTTGAACAGGGGCGGCGACAACGGGTCGTCCGGATTCTCCCGCAGGGTCAGGACAGCCCGCTTAACGGCCCGGTATATCTCCACGAAAGGGTTCGCGGAAACTTCTTCAGGCAGGCTCTCCGCCGGTGCCGACGGTTGTGCGGGCTGTGGTGCTGGGTGTTTGTCTTTTATCATAACGGCTGGTGTGGAAATCCTTTAAAAATCATATCTATGAAATGGGCGGCGATATAGTCGTCCGTCTTCGGTGAGAATCCGATGAACTGCCGGTGTACGGGACGGCGCGTGGAATACTGGTTTACCGTGTACAGCCCGAACTTCGGATCGGTATTGTGTATGGCGGCATAATGCCCGTAACGCTCCTTGCTGCGTCCCCGCTTGCCCTTGACTGGAAAGCTCTTTTCCGTAGTCCACATGCAATACCTGGCGCCTTTCCGGAAGATGCGCGTACGGTCCGAACGCCGTCCCACTATGTCTGTCCGGCCGGCTTCCGACTGTATGCTCCGGGCCAGAGTCCCCGTATCGTTCATGAGAGGATGGGTGAACCTCTTTCCCCATTTGGAGGTACGAGGCGCCCATTTGCTACCGTTGAATCCCCCCGAAGCGAATGAGGACACGAACTGCTGCCTGGTATAGTCACCGGCAGCAGTTGCGAAGTCGAATACGTTGAACTCCAGCCGGCTGGCCATGACGCGCGTACTGGTCCTGCTTACCCAGTGGCTGCAAAACTCATCAAGCGTTATCTTGGGCATAGGCGAACTTTCCTTTAATGCGTTTCACAATATCATTCATGTAACCCGGAAGCGGGACGGAGAAATAGCGGTGCGCATCGGAAAAGATACGCCCGCCGGTTGCCAGGCTCTCCCGGAAGACCGGATCCACCTTTTCCAGATAGTCTCCCTTATCCGGCAAAGCCGCCCGGACAGCGGCGAACCCCTCCGCGACCAGAAAGCAGCGGCATCCCCATTCGATCGGCGGTATCAGCTCCGGAGGAAACTCGGATTTGCGGAAGGAAATCCCTTCCAATGAAAGATGCCAGGCACGTACCCGTTCATCGCCTTGTGTCATGTAGGTAAGCACGGTATCCATATCCACCGCCATCCACCATGCGGCCATCGAGGCCGCGAAGAATACCTGGTTGTTCTCTTCCTCCGCATGGACGAGGTTATACCTGCGGCATATCTTTTCGTATGCTTCCATGTCCTGTTCATCCGCTGTCTCGGGCAGTTCCCCGAGCATGGCATACTCCTCTGCCGCGGCAAAATCCACCAGGTTGTCTATAGCTGCAATCAGGATGTCACGCTGCTGCCGTTCCCTCTCTGTTGTAAAGGAGTTGTGATTTTTCAGTATCTCCAATGCCCGGTCCATATCGATTCGCAGACCTGTCAGCGCACGGTCTATGAGGAAAGAGGCACGCAGGGTGATGATGTCCTCTATAATGTCGAGACGTTCCGCGCTGTTCTCCCAATAGAGGATCAGCCTGCGGAATGCATCGAAAATGACACGATACTCCTTTTCCGTATCGGATTCCGTGGTTGCAGATGCCCTGACAGCCCTGAACGGAGCGTTGTCCGGGAGCGGAAGACGGGCTTCTATTCCGCTCCCCGCAGAAAATTTCCGACCTTCGCCCCCCGGGGGCGTCCGTAACGCCGGAAATACTCCTCGTCCGACATGATGCCCCGGTCGTTGTGGCTGAGACCGGATGAGCCGCCTTCGGCTCCGAAACCTAATCCCGGGATAACATTGAGCTGCCGGCCCACATTGATACCGAACTCTTTCTCGATCTCATCGGCCGCCACTTCATATTTGTCCGTGATCAGCGAATAGAGCTTGATGCGGTCCTCGTTGCTCATCTCTATCCGGTTCGAATACCGGAACTCCAATCCTCCGGGGATATACCCGATAGCCACCAGGCGGGGGATTATCTCCTCGTTCATGACGTTTTCGATATACCGACGGTAGACTTCGATACGGTCGCGGAAAATGTCCTGGTGTGCTTTCGTGGAACCCACGTACGACTGCATCCCTCCGGCCATCGACTCGGAGCCGAGCACGAGGTTGGCAACTTCCTTGTTCACAAACTCGATAAGCCCGGTATATATCTTTTCCGAGTTGGACATGGTGAATGTCTTGATATCGACCTCGTCCTCAATGCCGGTAACCACCACCTTGTTCTGTGCCGCGTTGGCTATCTCGTTAGCCAGCCTCTTGCGGTCGGCGTTGCTCTCGCTGACCGTCTTTCCGTGGATAATCGGCTGTCCGTAAGTATGGGAAAAGTTCACATAGTTGGCCACCGTGAATTTCTTGGCCAGTATCAAAGGGGTCGTGGCGGAAAAAAGTCCCAAGTCGCCGGAGTTTACCAGTACATAACAACGGTAATATGCCGGGTCATGTAAATCCCAATGCGGCTCCCACAGTCCCTGCCGCTTCAGTACCGTTTTCTGGTCCGGCAACACATTACGCCGTTCGATGATGTTGACTTCCGCCAGCCTGCCCGTTCTGGGGTCAGTATGCGGCATGATTTCAAGCAGGGTGTACCCGTAGAGCTTGGATTCCACTATGCCCTTGATTATCTTGTCGAACTGCGAACCCTGTATCTTCAGGGAGTTCGCCACGTCCTTGATGTATTTTCCCTTTTCGTTTACACGGGCAAGCATATAGCGGTCGCCGAGAATCTGGCTTTCCAGTGTCTCGACAACGGAACGTATATGAGCGTCCTGTTGCAGGCAGGCTTCATACAGGTCAATGAGCCGGGCGCGGTCATCGAGAATATATCCCGAGCCGGTATCCTGACGGCATGAACGGTAGCGGTTGTTGCGCTCGATTTCGCGGACATACTCCTGAATTGTCTTTTTGGAGGTCTTAAAAATACTCTCCAAGAGTTCCCCGTTAAATGATTTGTCCGATGTAGCCATAATTTTTTTGTTTCTTGTTCAAAGAGTAGAGACAATCCTCAAGAGAGGTTTTTACGGCTAAAAGAATATATGGAGAACGGGACTCTTAATGCTTGATTTACAAACCGAAATATACAACTTAAATATATAGATATTTCGGTTTTATTTATGTTGTAAATATCTTATTATCAGTGATTAACAATTTATTAAAAGTGTAATTTATGTATATATTTATAGTGTATTTCATATTAAAAAGACATATCTTTGCACCACGTTAGATACAAATCCAAGAACAATGAAAAAGAGAACATGAAAGAAGAAAAGATTCCCTGCCGGATAATCCGGTACAGGGAGTTCCCCGATCTGCTTTTCGGAACGTTACGGGAAGACGGACCGGTCTATTTCGACGCGACACGCTTCATCCAGGCCAAAGGAGATGCACGCCGGCATAATGTCCGTGATTTCCGTGTCGCTTTCCATCACTGGGCAACGGCGTTGGCAGACGCCTACGGAATAGACAGGGAAAAGATGATCATCCGTGACGAGGCGTCGGGACACCTGTTAATTGATGAATGTCTGGCTCTATTATTTGTCGTTTACATCGATCCCGCGTTCGGTGTCTACCTTCTGGAGCGCGTGGACGAACTGCTGTCCGGTGGATTTACGGTTTCAGACACTTGGCTGGTACAGGCTGCCGGTCTTAGATTTACAAAGGAGGAATTAACGCAAATTTTAGAACAACATGAGACGCAGCACATTTAAACGACCCAAGATGGTGCTCATCTTCAACGGGGCACAGGTTCTTGTAGCGGTCACGCGCTCGCTGCACAGCGCGGCGGAATTGACAAAAGGCAACTTGCAGGCTATCTCATTCTGTTGCACGGGCAAGTATGTATGCAGCGGCGGACTCTATTTCAGGCATCTGCATCCGGATGTGGAAATCGAGCTGGCCGACCTCGGCACACTGATGCTGAAAGATTATGACGCCCTTTGCGGCGAGAAACGCACGTACTATCCGGTGCGCAAGATGGCACATAAGAGAGCCTTGCTTGAAAACAAACGTAAGTCTGATAACCAAAAGAAAGGAGGAAATACCTATGAGGGAAAATAGGAATGTTCCGTTCCGGGACTGGAACATAAGGGTTTCCCGGAACCATAACGGCCAGCTCCATATCTGCGCCGTGGATATATGCGATATACTCAAGCGGGACGAACTGCTTGAAAACGGCGCCATCGCCCGTGTTTGCCCGACGGCATTGAAAATCAGTTTCCGGAAAAACGGCAGGGAACAGTGGGGTTTCCGTCCCATCGATATGCGCCGGCTTTTACAACTGGTACGCAAGGAGACTATTATACCCCGTGACCTGCTTGATGAATTGGAAGTGTGGGGCAACAAGCTTCTGGAACTGGAAGCCGGGGAGCTGCACGCCGTCCCGCAGGACGACATCGTCATGCACTTCGAGGAAGGGTTCCCCGTCACGTTCCGGCGTGTCGGCGACAAGCTGATGGTCAACGCCACGCAGATCACGATGCACTTCGGGAAAATCCCGTCTGAATGGCTACGCATCGCTTCCACGGATATGCTCCGCAGGGAAATGGCCGGCAACGGACATACCGGGAAATACGAGTCGCAAGTCTTCACCACACGGGGGCGGGGGCACGGTGCGACCTGGTTGGAATCACCGCTTGTCATACCGTTGGCCAGATGGATCGCCCCTGACCTGTCTTTGGCGGAATGGTTGGGCGAGGCTATCGGCAAACTCTCCGTGAAACGAGGGAAGACAATCGTACGCGAACGCCCCAGGGTGGCGGCACCCGGTCTGCCCTGTATGGATTGTCCCATGCCGCAGGATATGGAATCGGCGACGAGACTGATTCTGGAACTGCGGAAGGTGGTGAGTGAATCCCTGCCGAAAATCGTATTCTACGAGGAGTTTATCGAGAACAGGGACTGGTTCAAGAGCACGCGCATCGCTGACGAACTCGGCATATCGCCGCGACAGTTGCACCAGTTCCTTGCCGAAGAGGGCATCTGCAAGTACGAGAAGCGGCAATGGGTGGTCTTTCCTTCCTGCCGGGCCTGGCAATGCGATGTGCCTTACACGTGGGAGAACAGCCGGGGCAAGGTATATACTTTCGGATCCACCAAACGATGGACACAGGCCGGACGGGAGTGTATCATAGAACTGTGGCGCAAGAGGAACCCTGAATACTGCCCACCGGGTGCATAGCGATGGAAACGGCATTACAGCGGATCATCCGCAAGACAGGAAGACGGCCGGTAGAGTGCCGTTGCCGTCTGTGCAGGCAGCAATGCCGGATACCGTGCCTCGGTACGCCGGAAGACATCCTCCGGTTGCTGAAAGCCGGATACAGGGAGCGTCTTGCACCCACTCGGTGGGCGGTAGGCCTGCTGTTAGGAAAAATCCCGTATATCGTGCCGATGGTACAGGCGAAACAGGAAGCAGGCGGGTGCACATTCTTTCAGGACGGACTGTGTGAACTGCATGCGGCAGGGCTCAAGCCCACTGAAGGCAGGTTGTCGCACCATACCATCACCATGGAGAACCTGAAGTTCGGAATGTCGCTCTCGTGGAACGTGGCCAAAGAATGGCTGGACGAGCGGAACTTCGACACGATACGGGAGATTGTCCGGATAATGGGAAAATAGATGAGGGACGGTTTCATGAATGAAGTATCAGTATAACCGGTTGATTCCTCCTTTGCCGATTTCATGGAACCGCCTCTTATTAATTCATACCATTTGCAAACAGTTCGTATTAGTCGCGGCTATCCTTTATCAGGAAAACATTTAAACGCGAATGATATGAAACTGAAAAGCAGAATGACCGTCGGGGAGATGTCGGAACACCTGACGGAACATACCGGCAAGTTCGCCAACCGCGTATCCGTGGGGCGTTACGCCAAAAAACTGGGATACGCCGTGTATAAACCGATGATAAACGGCAGGATATGCCAGTTCTATGTCAATCCGTCGATTAAGGATGACGGGGAAGCGGAAACATTACGGACGAACGAACGCGAAAACGGACATGAAAGGGAATGACGACAAAAGGCAACACGTGATACCGTTTATGAAATGCTTCACCGGGCTGGTCGGCGCGTTCACCCCGGAAGAGGTCATCTTCATGCTGTACATGGCAGACCGTACACGCCTGCGTGAAAAAGGTTACGACACCTTGCGCAGCAAGCGGTACTACATGGAGAACATGGAGATGGGTTCGCGGATTTTCGACAAGTGCGTGGAAAAGACAACGCGTATGGGATTGCTTGAACGGGTGCCGGTCAGCGGGATGTACGATTACCTGTGGCACATGGATTCCTACAACCGGCTTGTAGGGATATTGGCGGAACTTGGAAATCCTTTTTCTACCAGGGCATTCTGTCATCGGATGTTCGATGTGGAAAAAAGGACCGTGGCATCCGTCTCTGACGAAGAGGTCAGCCAATGGAAAGAGAGACACCGAAAAGTTTGAGCGTATCTGTCCACGGAACGTAAATGAATAAAAACAGACGGCATCGTTGTGATTTGCCGTCTGTTTTTGTGTTTTTGCGACATAAAATCCGATAAAACCGGAAGGAGGTGGTAGCCGGGTACAATATTATCCGGGCAAACGACAGAATATGCTAAATATACTTATTCAGTTCTTCCACAAGAAGATGCACCGTTGTCGAAGATTCCGCCTGTGCCGGCGGTATTCCCTCCATTCGGCGCAATACGGCTTTTGCGTTCGTGATGGCCTGAGCCTGTTTACCGCCCAGCTCCCTGAAAACACGACCGCCTGTACCGGCTTCCTTGTTGTAGGAGAAGCCCAACAAGCCGGATAGCTTTGTTTCATATTGATTTCTGTGCATCGGGCCTTGTACCAGGTTATAGTGCAGCAAGAACCAATACTCGAAAGCCTGGTTGCTGTATGCCACCCTCATGCCACCGGCTTCCGCCATACCGATAGCCCGGTTGAAATCCCGATCGGGAAAGTCATCCTTGTCAAATACCACCCAGCACTGGTCATACTCGCGTCCTTTCTTCCGCTCTTCTTCTTTCATCCGTAAAGCCTTTTGGACAAGACCTACCGTATTGAGTCCCTGGCCTACCGCTTTAATATTGGCGGAAGTCAGGCGAAATGCATTGAAATAATCCGGTTCCGTATTTACCCCCTCGCAGATGATCAGGAAGGATTGTTTGACCTCACGGACAAAACTGATACGCCTGAGTGTCCGTGCCGCGCGTGGATCACGCTTGTTCGTCCGTGCTGCCATATTCTTCCTCCCTCAGGTCAAATAACCGTTCAAACTGGCCGATGACAGGGATACCGCCATATTTCCCCATCAGGTACTCCTTTTCGAAAGGTGCACTGTTGCGAACCTTGTATTCCGCCAACGAATAGAGTTCCGAGGCTCCAAACGAATCTTTCTGTGTAAACCAGATCTGATCCCTGCGGAACAGGCTTGCATTAAGCAGGTTGGTGTCATGTGTCGTGAAAATCAACTGTGCATTCCTGGGATTTGTCACTCTGGAATTGAACAGCCCGATGATGCGACTTGTCAACAGAGGGTGCATTTTCGAGTCGAACTCGTCGACAACCAGCCTTTTGCCATGATCCAACGCGTCGATTATAGGATAAGCCAGCGAGAAGTATTTGATCGTACCCTCCGATTCGTTTACGCGGAACGGGAAAGTGACCGTCTTCGTGGCGTTGCCCTCCTCGTCATATTGCTGGTGTGAACTGATGACTGTATTGTCAACCTTGCGTATGTCGTCGATTCCGAAGTCTGCAAACCGGGCAAACTCCACAATACGCCTTTTCATGGACGGATCATCGATCTGGGCTATCGCCATTTCCCAAATCCGCTCGTCGCTGCTGCCAAGAACAATCGTGGTGTTGGCCAACCATCCCATGATTTCCACCGAGACGCTTTCGTTGAACTGTGCTGCCACGGAAAGAAGCAGCGCATTGTCGCGCACCATTTTTTTGGCGACAACCTCTTTGCCGACCGAAAATTTGGGATGCAGTTCATACTCATCGCCGTCACGCAGGAACAGTTCCACCTCCTTTGCCTTGCGCTTGTTGCCCTTTTGATAAAGCCACTCCCGGTGTACACGTTTTTCATCGACTTCGAACCCATAGCGGTATTGGACCGTTTCGTCGGCAAAGACCGCCTCAAAATAACTGGGCTCCTGTTCCGTCCTCCGGTTGAGACGGAAACTTTCCACCCGTATGCTTTCGCCGGACTGCACGCCTTTGGAGGAATTGATGACAAACCATTTGAAGAAATCGAGTGCTTTGACCAGATTCGATTTCCCGCTGGCATTGGCCCCGTAGATGACCGCACTCTTCAGCAAAGAGAGGTTCGTACCTTCAAGCTCAAAAACAATCTCATCGGACCGGGTCTGTTTTTCTTTCAGCGCGGAAGCAGCCAAAGACAAGGTCGCCGGCTCCTTGAACGAAAGGAAATTTTCGACTGTGAACTGAATAATCATATTATATCGCAGTTATATGTAAATTTTATGCAAATATAGGGGATATTTTTCATATATAGATGTTTTATCGGATCTCTTTTTGCGGTTATTTTCCTGCACGTGAAAATCAGACCGTTTTCGTTCTTGCAATGCTGCCCTGCAAAAGGCGACTGCAATTTTCCGAAGCGGCAACATCGGCTTGCGATTCATGCTCCCGATAGTGGAATTTGGGTGGAAAGACGCGAAATTCGCCACATCTTTCCCCTCAATGTGGTACAAATGTACCGTGTATCTGACAGGAGGGGTGTTACAAATGTAGCAACAATACTATAAGTAGTATTATACAAGAAGAAAGAAGAAAGATGTACTTTTTTCTTTGACGCAAAGAAAAAAGATACCAAAAAAGAAACAAATCATGACAGACGGCACGCCGTCTGTTTTTTTGTTTTTTTGAATCGGAAAGTGTTGAAAACGGATAAGATGAGGATTAAAGGACCACTTCCTCCCCAGATACAAGAGAGAGAAACAGAACGAATACCTTATACCGTCACCCTCTTACCGTCTGGCATCCTTGTCGCGGTTCAGCCTTACGACAGAGCGCACGCAGTCACGTACCAGTTCGGCATCCCTCCGCTCCATGAAATAGTTCCCGCATTCCAACCGTTTCCTGTCCGCCGGCCTGTTGTTGTCCCTGCATTCACGGATTTCCAGTATGTCATTCAGGTAATAGTACTTGTCACCGCGTCTGACACGTGTTGCCAGCCGTTCGAGTTCCTTCAGCCGTCCGTTCCATGCAAGCCCTTTCTGGCGTAGAGCATCGGAAAGCCTGCTACGGCCACTGGTTCCGATAGGCAGTATCTGGAGATTCACCGCGTACCCGACTGTTTCATGCAGGGAATAGCGCAGGCTCCCGTCTTCGTCCAGCAGGCAATACAGCACAACACGTCCTTTTGCGTCGATTTCCTTGAAAGCCCCCAGTATTACATGCTCATCCAGGATACTGAGTTTTACCAACTGTCCGTCTTTGGGAGCATAGAGAGATTCCGAACATACACCCCGGCGCTTGTCCCATGCAAGATGGCCTTCGTTCAGCAGGCGTTGGAGGGCAATCTTTTGCTCTGCGCTCGCTTCCCGGCAATCATTCAGAAACATGACCGCGTCATCGGTAACGAGTTCTCTGCCCGCAGTCATCCTTACCGGAACCGACACGCAATTACCCGTGACATCTCCCACAAGTCCGGTTTCCGATGTCCCACCGTTGAAGACGACCATTCCCTTGCGAATGGACGACCCACCCGTGCTGTCTTTCGGAATACTCCCGATTTTCTTCTTATGATATGATTCCATTCTTTCGATTCTTTATCCAGATATTTCCTGTAACAGCAAAATGCCATACTTCATACATAAGTGGATACAATACGGCAAATATACGTATAATTCACCAAAAAGGCAGGTGACTGAACCCCATTTCTTCTGCATTTCCACGGTTTCCTGTATAAAGTCACAAAAACCGTACAAATAAGTCGGAATCCATGTGGATAGCTTCGTTCTGTATATTCTATATGATTAAGGAACAAAACATTACAAGATTGTCCGATTGTGAAAAGCATATCCGAACATACTGAATGACAGGAATACACATCCTCCTTTTCCGTCGTCCAATCCGGTTAAGAACAGTCAATATACCGACGTGTCTCTATATATTTTTTGATGCGTTTTCAGCGTATCTAAAAAACAACTTCAAGCCGGAACCCGGAAATCGTGCAGAAAGTCTGTACACCCGTGAAAATTGAAAGGACAGGCATCCACAAATGAGAATATTTCAAAAATATGGGACATGGTGAACACCAGCACCTTAAGCAACCATGATAAATACAAGTACTTTACTGTATATTTTTTGATACCTGCTTACAGTTTCAATCCGAAAGCCGCATTTTGAGCCATTTTGGAAAACCGGACTTGAAAAAACGGCCCGAGGACAGAGACCGAATCCGCACCCGAGGGTACACCCTCCCTAATCTTTTTATTTTTATTACACCATTGAATATCAATAATTTATTAGGTTTACTTTTGTATAAAGTAAGCCTAAAAACGTCTTTTACATTATCTTTGCTTACAAATTGAAAGTAAAAAAATCTTTTCAGTCCTATTTTATCCATTTTAAGCAGCTAATAATCTGATAATCAATAGACAAAACTGATTTTGATTTTATACATACGTTGAAACGGGGCTTTTTTGATTTTTGCAAAGGAAAAATTTTTTTCAAAGAAAATCATTTTTTCTATTTTATTGATATTCAACTATTTACAAATTCACTTCGCGCGCGTGCGTTCCATATTCGCAAAAAGGCTGTTTTTGGAACGTTCCAAATTTTTTTTCTCAAAAAGTTTTGCAGTTCTGAAAAACGGTTTTATAATAGTCATGTACTCGAAAGCCAAACAAACGGCAAACAAGTACGGAGAAAAACGAATAAAAAAATAGATAGTAAAAAACAGAATTAAAAAACAGAAAAGCAAAGACCGCCGAGAGCGAGAAACAAAAACGGCGTTTACACGAAAGTGAGTTGTTGAGCCGTCAAAGGGTAACACCCGAAACAACACCGTGTGCGTTTAGGTACGCTTAAAGAGTGCGTTAAATAACCACGCTTCGCACGGGGCAATAATACCAGTATTGCCAACCTACGAAAGTAGGGAAATTTATGGAACGGGATAAATCGTATTTATTCCGAGTGCCGGAAATACGTCAAGACTTTTGCAAGTCGCTGGGAGTATTGAGAATACCGCCACTGAAAAGGACGTGCAAGAATAATGCCATAATTGCGCCCTTGTGCGCACGGAGATAAAATGCACGGTAGCGGAAAAACAGTCCGCACGGAGCTTGAGAAAAGAGCATTGCCAATGTTATGCCCATAATCACCAGCCGCCCACCGCCTTACTGTTAGCTGCCGGATTGGAAAAGATCCGGAACGTGCCAGAGAAGCGTCTTGCCGAAATTGGAGTAAAGCAGCGCAGAGCCACGACACGATGAGTAGAACTCGTGCAAAGATACGATATGCCGAAAATGCGCTCATTTGGATAGCTCTGCTATGGGGTACGTTTTAAGTGCGACAAAGTTACGAAAAATTTTGCCGTGCAGGGTGAAATGCACGGCAAATTTTTGGGCGCGTGGCAGGAAATGCCACACTTTGCGCTATGGTGCAAAGTTCGGGGTTCGACTCCCCGAGTGCCCGCAATGCGTGATTTTGCGCAGTGTTTCTAAAATTTTATCATTATGGCAACTTCTAAATTGAACAAGGAACAGTATGCAAACATCGGTTCGTTTGCAGGTATCATGTTGGTTTACAACTCTACCAACAAGGACGGTGAACTCGTGCAGACGGCACAGCACTTTTTCGGTGCGGACTTTGAGCCTGCCGACAAGTCGGACAACGAGATTTTCCGTGTGATTAAAAACATGGTCGCAACTATGTGGCACACCATTGCGGAGGAAAAGAAACTGCGTGCCGATGCCGACGGCATACGCTCGAAATTCCGTGCCACAACCCCTGCGGAAATCATCATCTGCGAGAAGTCGGGAAATCGTATCAAGAAGTACGACCTTACCGACAGCGTTTGGGCGCGTATCGGTCTTGTGCCGACCAAAGTAGACCTCGAGAAGTCAAACCGTGATTTCCAAAAGACAATCCATGCCGCTGCAAAGGCTATCCGCAACGCCATGGATTTCGCCCCGAACCTCGCCAGCCTCGAAAAGCCAACCGAGAAAACGACCAAGACCGGCAAGGCTGAAAAGGTGGCGGAACAGCCTGCCGGAACGGTTGCCGACGAAAGCAAAAAGGCGGCATAAGGGCAACGGAGTAACTGAAACCTGCCCGAAAAAGGCAAAAGGACGGCAGGCAGCCCGCTGAACGTGTGGGACTGCCTGCCCTTTTCGTATCTGCCGTCGTAAGCGCGTGTTCTTGTGACGTATGCCACGGATACGCGCTTTTCATTTCGGGCGAAAGCAACTGTAACGTGATAGGCGAAAAGAATTTCCCGGCAAAAAACGGTGCCGGGACTGTACCTCCGCCGCAGGACGGGGAGTACACCGTGGACGACCTGAAGACCGCTCTGGAAGAGTCCGAGCGGTCGCTGCATGATGCCGTCTTCATAGCCCGCCAAGTGTGGGAGAAGGACTGCGATGCCGTGAAGTTCGACATCGACGACCTTGTGCAGATAGAATCGGCATTGCAGGAGATATGCAACATCACCGCAGGAATTGACAGCGGGGACGATGGCGAGTGACATGACGCGCACACGTGCTGCGGAAACTGCGGGGCGTGCGCGCTTTTTCGGGCATTGATATACACTGTGTCAGGATTGCACCCTGAAATGCCCGCACTTTTCTAAAATTCCCTCCGATATGACTTCCTTGCGCCGTGAGGCGTTGTGCCTACCTTGTATATAACACGGTTAAGCACGGTCTGGCGTTCTGCGGAACCGCCTGCCGTGCTTCCGCTGTTATCCTGTGCGGGGAAGCGGAGAACGGATGTGCCAATAATAAAACGAATAAATATGATAGAAGTGTTTGACGCAAAGCGCACCCGCAGTTACGGGTGCTTTGCCAGTTTCAAGGCTGCCACCGATACGCTTGACAGCCTTGCCGCGACGGGACAGCTCGGAAGTGTGCCCGCTGTCAGCGTGGCGGCGTATTGCAGCGGCGTGTTACAACGGGAATATGAAGCGGTGTTTGTCGGTGGGAAATGGCGTGTGCCGAAATCTCCGAAAAGGCGGATGCCGGAAACGAGACCTGCCCGTGGGAGACGTCGGCGGAAATGGTGCAAGGAGTACGCTACGGCGGAGCTGATGTTCCGAGAAGGGTTTCCCGACCATTTGAACCGCAGTTATCCGCTCTCGGCGGACAGCCTGAGACGGTGCAACCGGAAATGCAGAATTTATATGCAATAATAAAAACGCAATGAGTATGAAAACATTAGCAGACGTGAAACGGAAAATGACGCTTGGCTCGAAGTGGCGGTGTGTCCGGCTGTTCGAGGGCGGAAAAGACCTCGGCGTGCGTGAGGTCGGGAAAGTGCAGGGTAATGCCGTGGCATTCCTCAAACCCGACGGGAAACTCTCGTGGCTATGGTGGCCAAAGGCAAAGGACGTGCAGGTGGAAGAAAACGCCTTCACCGTGCTCCAGAACGGAGTGCCCAAGCTCAAGTACATCTATGCCGGATAGGTGTTCCGGAAAAAATCATGCAAAATAATATGAATTAATAACAACTATGGGGGCGGAATGCCCCTATGCTTTTATAAACGGATAAAGAAAATGACAGAAATAACGAGAAAGCAGATATCTGGTCTGCGGGTAAAGATGTATTAACGGCTATGGGAGAGGAACATAGAATCAACGAGATAAAAGGTGTCATCATCAGTCGTGCCCTGCTCAAGGAATACGGGTATGATGGCGATATGCCCACCGACAAACAGATGCAGGTCATCGGCAACGGGTTACTTGAATACTGGGGCGTAAGCGACGGTTTCAAGGAAGCCCTCGCCAGTACAATGGAGAACATGTTCGGTGTAAAAGCAAAAGATTAGGTCTATGGAAACGAAAGAACTTACTACCCACCAGCGTGGTGTTATTCTACGCGGCATCTGCGGCGGGGCTGCATTGAAAGACAAGTCGCCGCAAATATCTGAAAACAATACCGTCATAACCTGCGCCGGAGGGTTGGAGATTTGGGACATCTGCTGCATCAGCAGTGATGCCGAAGCCTTCGGCCTGAAACCGTCCTTCGGTTATGACGGGCACACGAGAATCACTTTCACCCCCAAAGAATAAGCGGAATGAAATCATATTACTACTTGGACTACCTGCACCGTGAAATCTTCCTTGAAGAGGAGGATATTCAGACCGTTCCGGAATCAGGCAGGGCGGACGATGCCTGTTCCGCCATTGCCGAAAAGCCGTATGTCGTGGAGCAGTTCATGGCGGACTCTTTCCGGACACTCAAAGATGTGGCCAGCCGCCTGTGCGATTCCCCTGATATTAAAAGCCGCCACGATGCGCTGATGTATATCGTGTGGAGGGTGGCACTGGACATCAAGGAGTGGCGGACTCTGAGCCATAGCGAAGCCGCCGTCAAGGTAACCCGTGAGGACGGTTTCGTGTGGCTGCTTGTATCGGCGGAAAATGCCCGGAAGCTATGGGAGGCAGACGTATTCTCCCTGTACAGGCTTTATGCCGATGATTCGGAATCCCTGATCGAAAGCGAGGCGGAGCTGGAATCGACTATCAAGGGCGGATACCAGATAGGTATCGAGGTGGGGTTCGCCTCTGTAATGGACCATGCCGCCCGGATGAAGCAACAATAAAAATCGGAAACAATCAAATAACGAAATCAAGAAGAAAGGTATGGAAACAACATTATTGACAAAGGAAAATGCCCATCGTGTGACCATGGTGCGGCGTGTGGATGCCCCGGAAAGCGAATCGGTAGCGTTTCTTTTCAGGGGAAAGAGACACGGGTATTGCAGCTATTCCCATCTTGTAGGGAATCCGGGCAAGGAAGAAATCCTCGCCCCGGCGGACTTCAAGGACTGGGAAGTTGTGGAAGTGGCGCACCCGGGCTATCTGGAAGAATATTTCAAGCAGGCGTGCAGCTCCTACAACCTCACCTCCTTCTCACCCGACGAGCGGGGTGAGTCAGACATCGCCTCGCACGAAAAGGAACTGCACGAGGATTTGCAGTCGATGCCCGAGCAGCAGCGGGAACGTTACATGGAAAACTACAAACGCTATTTCTCTGCCATGATCGCCGCCAACAGCCGTTGTGCCAGCGCGATGATTACGGGACCTGCACGCTTCAACACGGGCCGCAACGAAAAGGCCTGCAACAGCCACGCCAAGAGCGTCACGGCGTTCCGGGAATGGCGAGAACGTGCACTCGAAGCGATTCGCAAGGCTACCGAAGCGGCCAAGCCCGAAGAACAGCGTCTCGAGGAGGAGTGGCAGAAGGTCAAAGCCTTTATCGACGATGCCGCCTCGACCATTCACGGTATCGATACGGGTACGGCACGAGGCTATAGCCGGGCTCTCTTCGTCAGCAACCTCGCCGGGCGACTCTCCACCTATGTCAACCATGGCAACGTGGAAATCATCGACCGTGCCGTCGCTCGTCTGCGAGAGTGGAACGACAAAGTCAAGAAACCTGTCGTCACGGCACGCCATTCAATCTTCAAGTATCCCGAACTCGTCCGCAAGGTGCGGGAAAAGCAGCAGGAACGGGCAAGCCGTGAAAATCGTGAGATTCCGTTCGATGGCGGCAAGGTGGTCTACAACTTCGAAGAAGACCGCCTGCAAATCCTCTTCGACAAAATACCCGATACCGATATGCGTACAACCTTGAAGCGTAACGCTTTCAAGTGGGCGCCACGCAACCAGGCATGGCAGCGCCAGCTCACCCGCAATGCCGAATATGCCGCCGGTCAGGTGTTGAAAATAACCATTTAATCCAGTGCCCATGAGATACATCATCGATTCACGTTATTTCGACGGGACATGCCTCACGTCGATGTCGGATGACATGCACAGCGACTACGGCGGCGAGACGCTGGAAGCACTGCGCGAAAGGGAGAAGAACCCGTACCTGGTCGCTGTATCACCGGTACGCATGACACTGCTTGTGAAGCGTTATACCCGGGCACTTTGCAAGCCCTTCCATGAAATTACGGAGGAACGTTATTACGAACTGCTGGAATGCCTGCCTCCGGCCCGCATGCAGAGCGACTGGTTCTTTGTCGGGGAACCGTATTACCGAAACCTGTACGCGCTCTGTTTCGAGTCGGACGGCAGGTATTTCCGGGCGGAACGTCCCATACGTCTTTCCAATGCGGAAATCTACCGCCAGATTCGGGAACACATGGAGAAAGTAAACCTGCATCCCGCCATCGTCAAGAAGGCTTCCTTTGTCAAATATGTCAATTGGTACAAAAAGACGGTCACCTACATACCGTACTATTTCGAGTATGGAGGTAAAATATATTTCCTGAAGAACCTCGCCACTCGGACGGGATCCGAATTTGGCGACCGCCGGGAACGGAACGAGATGGCGGCATTGCTGAGGAACCTGCGCGGAAACCGCTACGAATACTGCACTTTCTACTCCCAAAAGAAGGACATCTTCGAGTTTTTTGACTGGCTACGGAAGAACAAATACACGCTGGAAATCCAGGGCGACTTGTTCGACTTTGCGGATGACCGCTCCCACGTGGACTTTCACGGCAATGTATGCGAGTATTCGGCTGTGTTCCATTACCGCATCTATTCACGCGAGCTTTTTGGCCATATCATTAACCAGCTACGCACCGTGAAACGGTATCACGCGTGGCATAAAAGGAGGGAAATACGATGAAAATCTCAAATGAACCTACCCCATACCTCCTGCTCAAGGCAGGAACTGACAGTGCATGGGATTGCTGCGACTTTGCAATCGTGTACCTGTCAAAAGAGTGGAGACAGACACAGTCCGGCAGGCTGGAAGCCGTCAAGCCATTCAAGGATGACATCAGTTTCCAGTCTTTGAACTTTTATGACATATCGGTTGGTTTTTACCAGCCGGACGAGGACGGGATACTGGGCAGCGAGGACTTGCCGGAAGACAATAACTGGTGCTTCGTGGAACTGACCGAAACGGAACTGGAAAGGTTGGTTCCGCCGGACAATGTGCTGGTCAGCCATATCTTGGCGGTATTTGCAAACGGGGAAGCCAGATACCGGGCGTACGGCAAACATACCGACGAGCGATTCTATACTGAAAAATTCCCTTTGCAACAGATTTTGGATATACTGGCGAGTCATGAATCTTAAAATTTCAAAGCAACTATGACAGAAATCATCAAAACGGACGGAACACGCCAACCCGTGCAGCCAGCCAATGGCTCAGACTTCACGCTGGAGGAGATGCAGGCGATTGTCGGCGGCTACATCGAACTGGTGGAACTGGACGGGAGCACGACAATGGTCGTCAACGAGGAAGGCAAACTTATCCCTCTGTCCCTCAATCTTGAAGCGAGCAGGATATTCCGTGCTCATCACCCGGCGTCGAAAGACTTCATCGTTGGGGACGTACTTGTGTGCAATAACAATCAAATCAGATAAAATTATGGATAAAGAGAAAGCAAAAGCGCTCAGCAAGACCCTCGCATGCTACAAAGAATTACAAGAGAATAACAGTGTAAACCTGATCGAGTTCCATACCGCTGACGGGCAGAAACACGGTATCGGCAACCCGGAAGCCATCAAGCTGTTGCTTTCGGTGGCCGTCATCGAACTGGAACGCCAGCTCCGGACCGCACAGTTCGGTGATATTCCGGAAAGCCTGGAGAACAGCCGCGAGTACAAGGCGGCCAAACAGCTGGAATACGCCATGAACGATTTGGGATTCAAGTCCGAACGTTTCGCCCAGGCTCTTCCTTATTTCCACAAGACACTGGAACAGACATTCTTCAGAACGGTAAAGGCTTCCATTACCGCTATGGCAGGGCGTGATTCACGCTGCATTGACGACCGCAACCGTGCTTCATACGAGATGTGTCAAATGCTGGCCTCCATGCTGGAAGATACCCGTCTGCCCTTTATCTAAATGCCATGTTCATAGACGAGAGGACACAAAACCGCCTCCATGCCGTGCCGGGAGAGAGTATCTCCCACGGCACGATGCGCACGCAGGACCTGATTCCGGCGTTCTTGGACGTTATCCGTGACACACCGGAGTACGTGCAGGTGATGAATGCCATCCCCGCCCATGCCATGGAGGACAAAGAAGCAGACTGGTGGAACAGCGATGACGCGGCGGGATTGCTGGAATCGCTGTTCGACACGCTCGATAGTTACTCACCGGAGGGGTACTATTTCGGTGCTCATCTCGGTGACGGGTCCGATTACGGATTTTGGAAAATGGACAAGTGAATGTCGGAACATGGTACGGATTACAAAAGACAAGCGGCATGACATTCTCAAAGACGGGATTTGTATCGGGCAAATCTATCTTGCCCGTGCCGAAAGCAGGAAATTAAGATACTGGGCAATCTCTTGCATGAGTGGAATCGGCTTCAACACTTTCAATGAAGCCCGCAGTTATGCCAAGGATTTCCTTTAATAAAAGAATCGCATGAAAAATTGGATACAACAGATGCTTTTGTGGCGTAAAAAGACGGACAAGGGCAGAATGACACTCGGAAAGGTGCAGAAAGAGTATCGCGAGAATGACGTATGCATGGGAGAACTCCTTGATGCCCTTCCCGCCGACGGCCTTTCCATAGAGGAAGCTTTCGAGCTGGCTATCACCGCCAAGAAGTGGGCGGACGGAGACCGTTTCTACCGGAGTATCAACGATGGAGAACCGGAAGAATTGTAAGGTAAATAACAATAAACAATAATGACAAATGAGCAGATATGATTTTATAAGATTCGGCGGCTTTGTCAACTGGGCGGACGAGGACACGGACACGTTCCGGAAAATGAAAGTCTGCCTGCCGGTAAAGGAGCCTGTCGAAGATGACACGAAAATAGGACTGATTTCCACGGACGAGGACAATCCGGAAGAAATCGCGGTTTCCTATTCCGTCAGGGCAGCCGAACTCATCCCTTGGACGGACTCATTCCAGGAAGGATACTGGAAAGCCCTGATAGTGGCAGAGGCAAACGGAGCAGGCACGGACGTATTGCTGCCCATGCTCAAAGATGCCGGACTATGCCTGATGGAATGTGTCTTCCTGATGCTCCGGAGCGATGCCTGCAAACTGTTTCCGGTCCTGTGCCGGCTGTTCCCGGAAGTGGAGGAAATGTTTGAGATTATCTCATGGAATGACAGGGAATATTTTGTCAGGGAACTGACGCTGTTCCGTGGAACGGGCGGGGAATACAAAACCCTAGTCTCTGTAACGGGTCTGCAAGACGTGCTGGTCGGCAAAGACGGCGCACCCATATCGGACGAGGCGGAGGCCGTGGACCGGAAAATCTGCTATTACTTCACGGACGAGGAGTTCCTGCTGCCGGAAGAGCGGCTTGTAGCCCTTGCGGAGGATGCGTGAGAAATCATAATGTATGTACAAAGACCAGAAAATGAATAAAAGAATGAACAAACAGCAAACCACTCCCGTTACCGACACTTTTAAGGGGATGCTACTTATGTCAATGGGTGTCCCTGTAGGAAACATCCGTCCCTACCGTTTGAAGTCGGCACCTTCCTGCCTCGGCGGTTTCGAGCGCATGAGCGTAGCGGCAGCACGAGCCTCGGGAATGGATATCCCGGAGACGGAGAAAGAGAACGATGAAGTTTACATATGCCGCTTGGGACCCGCCGTCTTCCATAAATGGATGCCTGTCTGGATGTTCGAAACCGCTTTCGAACCGGTTCCCGAGCAGAGACGCGGTGACCGCATCCGAACACTTACGGAAGAGATGAACAACCATCACGTGGCGGAGAAAGCCCTGAATGAAAAATGTTACGCCCTGTCCGTGGAGCTGCTTTCCGAGTGTGGCGGCAGCCTTGATGACAACGGTGAACAATCCTCGACCTATCTCCATGTTGTGGACCGTGACCCCGTGGAACTGGTCATCACGAACGCGTCGCTCCGGAAAGACGGGAAAATCTTCATCATGGGTTACAGTTACTACACGGGCGAGGAGTACGAGCAGGAATGTGACGTAGAATCCGGCATGGACATACTGAATTTTATCCTTTCCCAAAAAAGTTTTGAGTGCTATGAATGAAGACAAGATATTGCAAATGTTCTTCGACATAGGCCAGTGGACGAAGGCCATTGAGAAAGGCGTGCTGAAAGACATTAGGAAAGACCAACTTATTCGGCTGACCGACGAGCATACCCGTATGGCGATGGCCTATGCCATGCGCCGGGGAAAGTACGAGATTTCCCCTCCCCACACGGCGCAGATACCCAAGGACAACGGTGAGTTCCGCACAGTGTACGTAAACGAGCCGATGGACCGCGTAGTACTGGGTATCGCCAACGACCTGCTCTTCGAGTTGATGCCGGAGATGCTGCACTCTTCGTGCAAGTCCTACCAGACCGGTATAGGGTGCGGCAAGGTAGTTACGGAAGTCAGCCACCGGATGACAGAAACCGGCAATAGCGGCTGTCTGGGCTGGAAGTCCGACCTTTCCAAATACTTCGACAGTGTTCCGATACGGTTCATCGACGAGGCGTTCGACAAGGTGGAGGCCAAACACGGCCAGTCTGCCCTGATAGACGTACTTAGGAAATATTACCACTCGGACCTCTATTTCGATGAAGATAACCGGTTGCAAAGCAAGTATCAATCCTTGAAACAGGGTTGTGCTGTGGCTAGCTGGCTGGCGGATGTACTGCTCTACGACCTAGACAGGGAACTGTCACAAATGAACGGCTACTACGTCCGGTATTCCGACGATATGCTTTTTATCGGCAAGGATTATGAAAAAGCGATGGACACACTCCAAAAACGCCTGGAAGATAAATCCATGAAGCTAAATCCCAAGAAAGTGGAATACCTGGCAGCCGATGTCTGGTTCAAGTTCTTAGGATTCAGTATCAAGGGCGGCATGGTCTCGCTCTCGTCATCACGCATCAAGACCTTCCAGCACGAGATCGAGCGGCGGACAATCCGCTGCCGGGACACGACACTGGCAAAAGCCGTGGACGCCGTGAACCGTTACCTGTACAAGGGCGAGTTCAGCTGGGCGATACAGGTATTGCCGGTCTGTAATGTGAAGAGTGACCTCAACGAGCTGAACAAGTTCGTGATGGACTGCTTTAGAGCCATTCAGACGGGCAGGTGCAAGATCGGCGGTCTGGGATATGTCCGAACCAAACCGGATGGCTGCATCGTCCGGGGACGGGGACGCAACGTGAAGGCCAACCGCGATAAAACAGACCGGGACATACCGGGTTACCTGACTGTCGGCTGCATGCGTAACGCCCTTCTGACCAGCCGGGCGGTGTACAACACGCTGGTGGCATCGCTATAAGTTACGCCGGGCACACGGCAGAACGGGTGGACGGGCAGGCTATTCAACGTTACAGGCTTATAACCAGAATCCATATCGAGATTAACCGGTCTAACACCCGGTTAATCCCATCTCGATTCTGGCTGCGCCTGTAATGTATCGGGAAATTAAAGTCATGTGCCGTCTGTCCCGCACCCGTTACCGGAGCACACCGGGAAAGTTCAAGGAATAGGTTTGGGCATCCCGCGTACCAACGTCTTCTTTCCGAGTCTGAAGGCGGCTGACCGTCGCCTTCGGACTCCGCAGAAGACCCATACGCGGGATACATCGGAAGCATAAAGCCATGTGCCGGTATTATGAGAACTTTCAGTCTTTTCCAGCACGGGAACGTGCGGTTCGGGGGAATGGATTCAGCCTGCTGTCCCCGATAAGCCCGTCTCGCGCCGTCGTATCCCTAACGTTATACGACGGCGCCATTCCGGCTTCCGCCACAGCAGACATCGGACCTGTAAAGGAACGTGCCGGCATTCCGGGAACCGCAAAAAGAACAGCACAGGGCAAAGGGGGCAAGGCCGGGATTTCAACAGAGCCGCAATTCACACGGCTGGAGCCTGTGTCATCTCCTGCTAACACGACAGATGACACAGGTTCCAGCTGTACTCGCGGCCCGTATCAGGTTTTTAAAGGGATGTGCCGTCCGGATGAGTCCCCTGAACAGAAGGTAGCGCGACCGCATATGCACGAGGGACCCAAATTCAAGATACAGTATTCAAGCTTGGTCCTGAGCCAGGCAACTACCTGGTTCAGGACCGAAGTCCTACTGTATTTATCAGGACTATAAAGATACGCGCTAGGGGTTTGAGTGCCATTAATTGTAAACAGGTGAGAAAATGGAAGATATTTACCGAGAAACCGTCACCGCCATAGAGAACGGCGCAAATTTCCGGATTGATTTCCAGTCCAGAAGTTTAAAAGTAAACGGGAGACACATGATACGGAACGGCAGGTATGATGGCGCTCCGTGGTTGCCGGAGTACGGCTGCGGGGATTTTTTCACGGATGTGGAGGAGCTGTACCGCCGCTATAAACATTCGATACCATCGGAGCGCAGCCAGAGCAAGTCCCGCCGGTATTTCATGGCATTGCCCGAAAGTGACCTCGAGGACGGGGACATGCTGTACGGGCAACACCGGGATACCGCGCAATTCGAGCTGGAATTCTATATCCTCTGCCGGATTATAGGCGGGTTCACATGGAATCCCGAAACGATGGGCAAATGGTTCTGGCAAAGCGAAAAAGACAAGGACCTGGTGATACTCAGAAAATGGGTGGAACCCGGAAGTAATCAACTATTAACAAATTCACAATGAGCAGAAAGAAACAAGAAACAAAAGTCCTGTGCCCCGGATGCGGCACGGAATTCGCCATCGCGGACAAGGAATTTGCCGCCACGGGCACCGTTATCGGCAAGAATTCGGATTTGGGCACCGTCTATCCGGTGGTGGCCGGCCATAATTCTCCCGCCGGACTTCCCAAAGGGGCGCGGGAGCGTATCGAGGCACTCCGCGGTGCCGGTGTGGACGTGAGCTGCCTGTTCGCCATGCAGGGAGCCGAGGGCGGCGAGTATATCGCCTCCAACAAAGACGGGAAACTTACCATCCTGGATGACAACGACCCGATATTCGGCAGCATCATGGCACAGGGTACCGTTCCCAACAACCGACTCTTCCGCCGGTGGGTCATGGCACAAATGTTCCATATGATGTCATACACGCATTACCGTGAAAAAGAGCCGGCAGGGGTGACCGAGATGATTCACCGGAAAGGCTATGATTACCAGTGGAAAATGCTCTTGAACGAGCTGCACGCCCAGATGAAGATGGAACACAAGGACATCACGGGTTTTGCCGAGAGAAACCGCTGGTTCAACCGTGATGTGGTTTTGGCCATCGCGAGCGACTATGTCAACGCGCTGAAAAAACACGTGGGCAACCTGGAAACAAGAAAATGCAAGGGAGTTCCCTACAAGCGTATACACGGCCGTAATATTTTCGTGGAGGACCTGCAATCCAAACTGTACTACCCGCTTTCCATCGCGATAACCCACATCAGGCACGCGTTGGACGCCACACAGCTTTACAACGCGGTCAGACAGTTCAATGACCGTCGTATCCGGCTGCCATGGGGCACTCCTCAAAGCAAGGCATGGATGGATGCCTATAAGGGAGCCGGGGCGTTCTTTACCATGCAGAACCTGATTCGTTTCCACGGTTGCACGGCTGTCAATGACCGGGGTCGGCGTCTGGACAAGTACCAGTCACTGGCGTTCCTGTCAGCCAAGGCGGAAGAGTATAAAAACGGAGAAGGCTGGCGGTTGCTGGCAGTCCTGAAAAAAATGCTGGCGGACAACAATATCAACATCAAAAAGAAGATGGCGGCATGGCGTAAGAAATAGGCCGTCATCTCCATCCGCCCGGTAGGCGGCACGGTGTGGCGGGTCAGAATAAATTAGTACTCCCTCCATTGAAATGATGCTCATCCCTGTTAACACAAGATGAGCATCTTTCAATGGAGGCATTACATCGAAAACGTAAAGAGATGCCCCTGTTTGACGACCACACCGCTATTCTAATCAAAACGACATAATCCTTTATACGATGAGCAAGAAACAACTACGACGCAGGGCCTACCTGCTGTACCGGTTACGAAAACAGGGTATCCGATGCCTGACACGTTGCCGGACCATCTTCTACCCTTACGGGGAGGATTCTAAATCAGTACCGCAGATCTGCAGCCTGATAAGCGAATTCCATTTCCATGTCCAGTTTGAAATACCCGCCTGACATGAAACCGGGAGACATTGCAACGCTGAAAGTGCCCTACAAGGGCTATCGCCGTATAGAGCTGTTGGAACGGCTCCAATACACCTGGCTGGTACGCATCTGCGAGAGCGGGAAGGAGATCGAGGTCTATGAAGACGAGTTCGAAACGGATTAAAGGCACGGAACAATGAAAGGAGAACAACAGGAAGAACGCATACCGAACTTTATCGGCAATGCCGTCATTATCCTCACAGCCGCCCATCTGGGCTGCGAGGTGGAGATGCTCGCCACCGCACAGGAGGTGTGGCGGACGAAACGCCTGCCCGAGGCGGTACTGCTGGGCATGTACGAAAAGGCCGCATGCGATGCCGTGTCGGCTGTCCGGAAGAGAGGTCTGGCGGAACAGGCTGACCGTCTCGGAGAGATATTTTACAGGACGGGGGAATTTCCCCCGCCGGAAGAAGACAATACATAAAAAGGAGTAACAAATGAAAACAAGGACTTTTCAGGAAATATATGATTTCTGCCGTACGGACGATACCTACCGGAGCTATTTCGAGGCATCGGACGAGTCCCGCATTACCGGAGCAAGGGCAAGAAAGTACTATTACGGCGACATCCGCCGAGGCCAGTGCCGCGTGGGGACATTCATCTACTGCCAGTCGATGCGGCAGCTTGAAAGGTTCCTCGAGGGCGCAAGGCAGGACCACTACATCCATGTTGACCCGCCGGCCTGCCGGGAAGTGAGCCTCAAGGACGATATGTTCCCCGGCCAGACCGCCTATATCGTGGTACATGTCAGGAGGCAGGGTGTGCAGATTGAAATCGAACACCCGTTGCATGGTGGATGGGTGCATTTCACGGCACGCTCCCACCGTCCCTTCACCAGGGAGGGAATCATAGCCGAGGCGAAGTCCTACATTGACAGCCACATCCTGCTGGCACCGGGAAGATACCGGGACTTGCAGCTGGAACATATGGTTTCCAAGGAACAGTTCCCCGCATGGTACAGGCAGTATAAAATGAGGCTGCACGACCGGGCGGAAGCCGAACATCGGGATATGGTGGACAGATACAGGCACAGGAACGACCTTACCTACGGAGAAGCCCGTGACATGCTCGCGGCTTCGGGTATATTCTTCGACCTGAACTGCGACGAGTTCGAGCGGGACGAGATTACGGAACAATTTGTAAGACTTTGTAACAAAACATAATACCCAGGCAAATGAATCTATATAATCAAATCAAATATAACGGGTATCGCATCAACATCTATTATGATGATGACGCCCGAAGCCCGCGTGAAGCGTATGACAATCTCGGTACGCTTTATACGGCACATCGTCGCTACCGCCCGGAGAAGGAGTTTGATGACCACTTCGATATCGACAAGGTTTTTGAAGGGCATATCGGAAATTTCCAGGAATCGTTCCTGAAGGAATATATCGCCCTGCCGGTCTACCTCTACGACCATGGCGGCATTACAATATCCACCTCGCCGTTCAGCTGCCCGTGGGATTCCGGATTTTTCGGAATCATCGCGGTACCGTTGGACAAGGTGCGCCGGGAATACGGGTGGAAGAACATCACCGCGAAACGCAGGAAGCGGATCGAGGGATACCTGCAAGACGAAATCAGTACCCTTGACAACTACTATACCGGGGAAGTTTTCGGGTATCGCATCATGCCGGAAAGTGACGATGACAATGAACTGGACAGTTGTTGGGGATTCTATGGTACGGAATGTATGAAAGAACTGGAAGCCGAATGCAGGCATATTATCGACGGGCAGAACAAAGCGGCAGCATAAAATAGAAAAATACGCATAATAACTGGAAATACAATGAAGACATCATACGGACTTGAATTTGACACGGTAACAGAAATCAATCCTGAATGGAGCGACTATGACAAGACGATAGCAGGATGTCACCTGGCCAATGCCAGGGTGGTCATCGTGGATACGGAATACGGGCAACCGATAGACAATGAGCATGACCTTGAAGAAATCTACCGGATTCTCGAAAAGAAAAAGACAGGCCATACTAAAAATGAACGACATGGAAGAAAAACGAGATAACAAGGAAATCAGGGTACGCCTGCACCATATCGACCGTGGAAACTGCACGGAAGTGTGGGAGGTGCAGACAGAGAAGGGTAAGCCCAGACGCTATCTGGGACGTGACGACGGTTATGGACCGAAGGAGTGGTACACGCTCTGCGATGCTCCCTACGGCTATTGCGAACGCGACTGCCATGTGAGGGAGGACCTCACCCTCATTGTCTGCGACAAAGATTGGAACGAGGTGTTGCGAGACGGAACGGACAGGGAACGCTTTCCTGAAAGTTTCCCTTCACTGGATGAAGCCTGCAACGAGGCATGGAGCAAGGTCGTGAAAGTGCTTCCGCATGTCACGCACAAAGGTTTCGGGCAGTGGATCACCAAACAGTCATTCCTCCCGCTCAGCCAGACCGAAGAATTGAATTGGCGGGATAGCTACTATGAGGAAGAAGCGAGTGAGATACTCTCACGTTTTACATGGATCGGTGAAGAGTATGCCATATTCAAGGTTACCCAGAGGCACACCAAGTGCGACGCCCAATGGTACGAGTATTACGCGGGGAAGACAAACCGGCAGGAACACGAGTGGTATACCCGTTTCTTCGGTTACGAGTACCATGACCGGCATATCAGCGACGTACTCCGGACACTCGGAAGGCGGTGCGACGACATCATCCGTACTGCGGTGGAAACCCGCACGGACCACTATTACGGGCGTACGGTTTCCTGTTTCATGGACGAGTTCATCGGTTACGACCTGTCCCATGAACAGGTCCGTGACGCCAAGGAATGCAGATTGCGCAAGGCACGGGAAGACTACGACGAAGCGAACGCCTACTATTACAAACTGAAAGAGAATGAGGAAAGCATCCGTGGTATCGAATTGATGCTGCACTGCATAAGACAACAAATCCGAAAAATGAAAAGATAATGGCCAGAAAACTACATGTAGCCAGAGTTTGGCAAATCGAATACAAATATCCGGGTATGTATGGCGGGGACGGTCAGGATATCTTTTATGATATCCTGACAATGTTCGAAGTTGATAACTCCGCAGAAGACGCCTATACCGATGACTTCGAAATAGCCCGTTCGGGTCTGCAGCAGCTAAGAAAACATATCTCAGAACAGGATGAAACCTTCCGGCAGAATGCCGAAGAATTTTATTCCTGCCTGGCAAAGGTCGGGATGGACCGGGAAAAGTTTATCGAAGTACTCGATTGTCTAATCAACGGCAGTGACCAAAGCGATGCCTATGTGCATGTCTCATGGTTTTAATGATATGCCATGAAGGCGTTTCGAGCAAACCTGCCGTAACATCAAACCTGTATGAAACCTAAAGATAACGGGCTGGCCAACCTTCATGACCGGAAACGTGAGGAACGCGGTTTCTGCTGCATGCAACTGATCATATTCCTTACAGACAATGGAGTGAAGAGCTGGGATGAATGGCACCGGGCGCATACCGACGCGGCCCGGGGCGAATGCAGATACCGCAAGCGGTGCCCGGTTTATGGACGTAGCAAACATTTAATGAACAATAAATAATATGGTACTTAATATTGTAAAAAACGACCTGCCTGCCTCATGCATTGCAGAATATGTAAGATGCGTATTTGACAATGCCAAAGTAAACATCAAAGATGAAAATGCAGTATCCGTCGACATCGAAGTGACCGGAAAGAACGAGCTGCACTCTTTGGAAGGATTAAAAGAGTTGGAATACTATTTTAAAGATTATGACATAAGAATATGGTGACCGCCATGCAACGGGCGGCAAACCGGAAATTGTTCAACTACAGATAAAAAACAAGCAACATGGAACAGGAAAAACCTACAAAGCCGGAAACAGACAGAACCTTTCCGGAAGACGATGACACACTTTACCGTGAAATGACAGTGCACATGCCCCGCTGCTATTTTCCGACTTCGCTAGGCGAGAACAGTATCCTCAAATTTGCCGGAGAGGAATTCCGCCGCGTCAAGAATATTGTCTGCCGGCGCTACAACTTTAACGAGGACAAATATATCCGGGAGAACGCCGGCGTATCCCCTTTCGACTCTGTTCGAGGCAACTTCGAGCAGGAAGTGTACAGACGTCTCCGTAAGGATTATGCGCACCTCAGTATCATCTCCATCAGAAGATCACTTATGGAGAAAATCCGCGACGCCGTGAAGAAGGAGAACAACATCATCGGCACGTTCTACCGCAACTGCGGCGTACATTACCGGGAGGCGGAATCAGCGGAGTATGAAACCTCCCCGATAGTGGTGGTCCACAATTCCGCTTTTTACGGATACGGCGGTTATGAAAGTGCGACCGTTTATGAACTTTTCATCGACGGGAACGGCAAACTGCTCTGCACGCTCAACGGCGAAGCCGGCGAGGATTTCGATGAGCCCATCGGACAGGTACAGACCGAGGGATTGCTTGAGATTGCCCACTGGCTGGAAGAACACGGGTTCATCTCCGCTGATGTCAATGACGACGAGATTGTCGTATGCGAGGGGTGCGGTTCAGACAATATACAGACCCAGGCATGGGTGGATCCGAATGCCCGTACATTCATCGGTACCACGGGTATAGACCGCTATGATAACTGGTGCGACGAATGCGAGGACCATCAGCCATTCTGTACTTTAAAAGAGTTCAAAGAACGCATGGAGGAATGGTGGAACTCGTTGGACGCAAATCAAATGGAACAGATCACGGGTTGCCGTCAGGACAAGTGTCCGGCCGGAGACAACCATCAGGGGTTTGCCGAAACCTGCAATGAATGGTGGGAAAACAAGGGCTATGACGAGAAACGTAAAATCTGGAAAGAACATAATGACTGCTGATTATGATTTACAATCTTCTTAAACGCATACAGAACCTGTTGGCTTCCAAGCCGTCCGGGACAAAGGAGGAACAGGAAATCCTGAGTCTGGTCAGCCAGGCGCTTCCTGCAATGCTCAATGGGCATGATACGGAAACACTTGCCGCCAATGAGCTGCTGGTACGGATATGCCCCGACACCAAACGGCCGGTCCTCGTATGCCATAACGGCAACGGGCAGTGCCTGTGCCTGCACAATGGGACGACGGAAGAGGATGCCGTCGACGTGGACTTATGGCTGCGTTCCAACGGTAGAGAGTGTAACGGCTACAACAAGTTGCAGGAGGCTGTCGTGGACCTTGCCTACAATGCCGGGGCGGACAACCTGTGGGAGGACAGGGACTCCCGTGCCGTCAATGCCGAGATCGTCCAGTGGGCGGAAGAATTCGAGACTGAGCATGCGGGCACTGATTGGGATGCGGAGGACTACTTCCTTGCCATCGACAGGTTTTACAAGGAAAAGACAAAACAAATGAATCCGGTTACAATACCGGCGAACTGAAAAAATGGCAACCGAATGGACAAGGAAATTGCAGAAGAAATCATCCGGGAAAACCGTTATCCGTCCGGATATGACATACAAGACTATCTGTTTGACAATGAGGATACTGTGCTTTCTCTGGAGGACGGAACGGAGCTGCTTGATGACTTCGACCTCTGGAAAGAACGTTCCGACCTCGAACTTGAAAAAATCATGGACCGGAACTACTGGTCCTCGACTGGTGGATATTAGATTAAAAACAGGAATATAATTATGGTAAGAGAACTTTATCAACGGCTCAGGGAATATTTCAACAACTTACCCGAACCGACAGAAGAGGAAAGACAATTTATCCGGGAGCTGAACGCCGGGTATTTCCCTATCACGTCCGTCCACCGCGATGACCTGGAAGGACAAGGTTTCGATGTGGAAAAGATCAGCGATGACGACATGCAGAATCTGGCGGAAAAGATGGCCGACGATTACTGCGAACAGTTGTTCTGGCCCAGCATGGAAATCATTGCCGGAGAAATCCTGAGTTTCCCGAAAGTAAAAACAAAAGACATTATCTGTCCGAAATGCAATTCGGAAAATATCCGTTATGATATTCACGAAAGTCGGTTCCACTGCGGCGAGTGTTCCCTAGCATGGGATGACAAGTTATATGCACTCGTGGAATTTCCCGAGGAAAGTGCTCCTTTCGAGGAAGAAGGAACCGGTTATCCGGCATGGGGAAGCGGGGACAACGGGGCGCTTTACGTGCCCGAGGAAGACTATATACGCCATACCGGCAAATCTCCCGAACGGGACAAGTGTTACCGTGCCGTGTGTTGGCCGGACTCCCAGAAATACATGGGAACGAAAGGTTGTGAACCCATACAGGATGAAAACGGGATACGGGATTTCGGCACATCGGCATACTGGGTGCCGCTGCTTCTGACGGAAGAAGCGGCAGAGCGACGAATGGACAAGAAAAAAGCACCGGTATGCCCCGAATGTGGGGGCACAGATATTGACATTCTGAGTGACGAGGGCGTGGCCGTATGCAATGACTGCTGCCTTGAATGGCCTTACGCGGAGGATTGAGAATGGAAACGGTAGATGTTTATACGGAACGAGGCGACCTGGTCACCTGTTCCGATTGCGGCAAGGTGATGCTCCTGCCGTATGGAGCGGATAAATGTCCCGCCTGCAAGAAAGAAGGTTGCCTGGTATGGACGGACGAAAGCTTGCGGGAAGCCGACATCGACTCCCTGCTCGAGAGGCACTGTAACCTGCACCAGAAGAGCGAACTGCAACCGGAGGAGTATCTTTCACTTTCCATACTGGTGACCGAGTATATTCCGTATCTGGCCGATAAACCGCAGACAGCGCGTGAAACCCTGTTCCTACTCCTTGAAACCGGCTCTCTTTTCGAGAAATACTGGCGGGATACAAGATGCTTCCAATCCGAAAATATCTACACGCCCGCCATCAAGACACTGCTTGACAAACTGGACGTGAAACTGCGAGAGGGCGACACGATTCCGGTAGAATACCAGGATTGCCGCTCCCTGGAGGACTTCTTCAGGGTCGTTGCCGGCGAGCGTCCGGCAAAGGAAGAGGTATCGTTTTCTTCAGATAAGGAGGGAAACTATTATTTCAACGGACGCAAGGTCAAGGTGGAAAATTCTGACGAGTACGCCTACCGCCTGCTGAAAACCAAAATACAGACGAGCTACCGGCGTCCGGTAGATTTTTACTTCCGCTTCCTTGCCCGTTTCGGACCATACGGAACTTATGGCAACGTGTATTACCCGAGTATCACGGACCTGATATGCAGGCGTTACCTGCCTGAAACCGCAAAATGAATTCCGGAAAGGCGATGGACAACGGTTCACCGCCTTTCTTATTGTATAACTTTTTTAATATCAATCATTATGGCAACAGCATTAGCAACAACGGCCGCCCCCGTGCAGTTCGATTTCCAGAACAACAACGTCGAGGTGATGACGCTCGACACGCTCCGGCGCACACACAAGGAAAATGACATCTATGGCAACCCGCTCAAGGGAATCTACCATTACGAGGTGATAGAGCGCATGGCGGACATCTGCCAGAAACACAACCTGAATTACGAGGTGGAGGAAATCTTCGCCGCCCAGAACAAGAACAAGGCACAGCCCGGCGTGGTCGTCCTGCCCCAGGTGGAACAAAAGTACGGGGCGATGGCCGTCGAGGCGCATATCCTGCGCCGCGTTTATACGACCATCCGCATTAAGGAATGGGAAACGGACGAGCTGACCACGACGCTTGTCATCGCCTTCCATCAGGACGGCATCCAGGCGGCCATCGGCCCGTGCGTCAGGGTGTGCCACAACCAGTGCATCCTCTCCCCCGAACGCAGTGTGTCGAACTACGGGAAAGACAAAGTCACCACCGAAGAGCTTTTCGGTCGTGTAGACGAGTGGCTCTCGAACTTCGAGGTACAGATGAACGAGGACAGGGAACGCATCCGCCGCCTGAAAGCGAAAGTAATTACCCCGGTGGAGATGTACGCCTACATCGGATTGCTGACAGCATTGCGCGTATCGCATGACAGTTCCGACAAGCGTCTTTCGTCCAAGGTGGAGACCTATCCCCTGAACCAGTCCCAGATTTCCATCTTCACCGAGGACCTGCTCAAACTCACCGAAGAGAAGAAGACGCTCACGGCGTGGGATATCTATAACGTGGCAACCGAAATCTACAAGCCCGGACGTACGGACATTCCGGCCATGATTCCCCAGAACGGGGCGCTGGCCGAGCTGATGCTCTCGGAAGGGTTGCCGGAATCTTAAAAGGCTGCCACGTGACAAGAATCAAGGGACAACTGACGACAGCCGACTACCTGCCCATAGCGGAATATAACAGGCTGGTCCGCGGGCTTGAGAAGGACGGCGAGTACCTGTGGGAGACCTACTGCTGGCTGTCGTTCTGCACGGCATGCAGGGCCTCCGACGTGAGGACCCTGCGCTGGAAAGACATCTTAGGAAAAAGCACCATGACCCGCATCGAGCAGAAAACAAAGAAAAACCGCCTGATCAAGTTCAACAGGGACGTGCAGGAGAAGAACCGTTTCCTGTACGAGATGCTCGGACAACCCGCCCCCGAACAGTACATCTTTCTCAGCCCGCGTACCGGGAAACCTTACTCGCTGGAATACATCAACAGGCTGCTCAAGGTATTCAAGGTAAGGTACAGGCTGCCGATCAGGGCATTCTCCACACATACCTTCCGCAAGACTTTCGGGCGCTATGTCTACGAGCTGATGGGACGCTCGGCCGAGGGCCTGATCCTGCTCAACCAGATATTCCGCCATTCCAACCTGGAAACCACCCGGCGCTACATCGGGCTGGCGCAGGAGGACATCGACAAAGTGTTCGATTCCATACGTCTATGAGAATATTTTCAACGATGCCCGGAACCCGAGCGGGAGGTTCCGGGCTATGCTTTATATAACATATCAAAATCAGAACTGTAAATGGACACACCGATATATATCGACACATACTTCCGCGTCGAGTCCGGCTATGACGGCGGTCGCATGCCGGAAGAGAAAGCCGGACGCTTCTTCGACGAGGTAAAGCGCCTTTTCACGGAAACAGGGTTCAGCATCAAGGAAAACAAATACAAAGACGGTTGTCCCGAGGTGTATCTCGGAAAGACATGCCTGTACTGTCATCCCCAATCGTTATCGGGCCCTGTTCTTAAAGAGCACATGGAGCTTATCGAGAAGATTCTGGCACAAGGAACGACCTTCCGGTACCTACGTACTGACACTTACGGCGAGATTCTCGACCTGACGGAGGAGGAAGAACTCGCGTATTACCACAAGACTCATGACATGACTATCGGGGGTGTCTTTCTCGACGCCTTCCGCACCAAGCGCCGGAACCTGTACAAGAGCCGGGAGCAGGTGCTGGAAATACTCGTCGAAAAGCTGCGTGTCAAGACACTCCGTGGGAAGTCCGTTTATTCGAACACCTCCCCGGCATACCGTTATATCAGGGAAATGTACGGGAAAATGGTGTCCGAAGGACGGCTCGTCGAGGGATGCAAGCAAACCGCTTCCGGGAAACTGCCGCTCTGCCGCACGGCAACCGGCAGGGAACTGAAAATGAAAAGACGGGAAGACGACAGGACGGAATGACACGCGGTTCCGTACCGGACATGGCCGGATACCAGTCCGAAGACTTCTGTAAATCATAATTTTCAAGCCGGACTGTCAATCGAAAGAAGGACGACCCGGCTATACTTCAACAACAAGAGATAGCACTATTATGAGCATACAAATCGGAAAACTGTTGCCGGACGGCAGTGTCCGGCACATCAAGGCGCTCCATGAGACGCTTTCAAAAGACCTTGTGAGGAAACTCCGGGTGTTCTATCCCAATGACAGACGGGTAGATGCCCTGCTGTCGCTGGGCGACATACAAAAACTGGGACCGTCACCCTATGGAAAATGGACAGGAACCGGCGATACCGTCCACTGTTTTTCAAAGATCCGTGACGGACGGGAAACACCGCGGCAATCCGCATCACGCATCGCGGACAACGCAGACATTTTCGGCCGCATGGAGGACACGTGCCTCCTGTTCGATAACGGCAGATGGCATGTCATGGACAAGGGAGAATACTGTGAACTGCCGCTCTTCGTCGAAGATACGCCCTCCCATGACAGCATGAAACCGATCACGGTATATGTGAACAACCATGTCCGACTCGAAAAGATAAATACACCGCAGCACTGGCAGGGACTTGAGGAACTCGCCGAACGGGAATCCAGGATACTCTATGTCTACCGGGGGTGCCGCCTTGTGAGAATCGTCCGTTCGTCCAACCTTAAAAAGAAACTGTATGCGGCACAATAACATCGTATCGGCCATAGAATGGCTGCCGGAACACCTGTTCACGGAAGAGATCGTGGAAGCAGCCGTCGAAAGCAAGGAAATAGAGGTGCTGAGCCATATTCCGGGACGTTTCCTCACACCCGGACGTATAGAACGAATCATCGCGGGCAGCACGGAGAGCTGGCACAGCTTCGAGCTGCGCAATATTCCGGAGGCGTACCGTTCGGGAGCAGTCTGTGACTACGCCATGCGCAAAAAACCGAAGAATATCACGGCCGTTCCCGAAGCAATGGTTACCCGAGAAATGGCAGAAGCGGTCATCCGAAACGGACGCGGGGATTTCGACATTCTCGCCTTCATACCTGAACGCCTTTGGGACGCGCAACTGGCATACCTGGCCTTGCGCAGCTATATTTACGACCCGTATTACACGGACAGCAGGACAGACGCCGTCATGAAAACGGGGCTTATCCTCGGATATGTCCCCGTTGAGGTAAAGACTCAAGAGTTCTATTACGGGATGCTCGACGGGATGAAAATATTGAGCACGGTTACCGATGCCGTCGTGCCGTCCCGTTTCAAGACTGCGGCATACTACCGCAAGATGGCGGAACATGACCTCTCGCTTGTTCCCGCCCGGTTCTATTCCTATGAGATTCTCCATGCGGCTGTCTGTTCGACCGAAGGAAAAAACTTCATCACAGACCCCCAGTTTTTCAAGCCGTTGTCGGTATATCTGGACGACATGCTGGCGGACCGGCTGATGGAGAAACACCCTTACATGTTCGGGGAGTTGCCGAAGCGGTTCAAGACACCGGAAAGACTGGTCATTGCCATCGATAACAGCAAACGGGAGACGAACTGCTATATCGACGAGGAAACTGAACAATCCCTGCTCTCGGTGGAAGTGTGCAAGGCATTCATCCGAAGAAACGGCAACTGTCCCGAATTTCCTGAAAATGTATGGACGCGGGAATTTGTCGACTACTGCATGGAGCACGGGACGAGTTTCCGCTGGTTCCGCCAGATGCCCAAAAAGTTCCAGAGCTCCGCGAACACGCAGGCGGCGTATGATTACGGTCATTACCATATCTGTGACTTTGCCAAACGGTTCATCACCCCGCAAATGGCGAAGGAGTGCTACCAGGAGCGCAGTTATGCACATGCCATCCCCGGACATTTCCTCACGGAGTTCTGCCGACAGACCGGACTGCCCGAGAAGTTCTACGGCGGGGAAACCACGATGCTGTCGCTGAAAAACAGCCGTGACGACTATACTTACTGCAAAGTCGGCAATACCTGTCTGGCCTTTTACCTGAAAGAACAATACGAGCCGTCCTCGGCACATCTGATGATGACGCGGTCGGATTCAAAATACTGCACGCCGGAGAAGGTGTTCGACGTGCCTGTCGGAACCTTCCACCGCACGTGGCTGGAAAAGATCGTGGCGGAAAACGACCCCCGCTTTGTCAAACCCCGTGTGGACAAAGCGTTGAAAGCCGTACAGGCGGTCTGCTATTACGGTGTCGAGAAGTTGAAGGACCTGAACCGTACGGAAATCTTCCGCAACACCTTCATGGGTGAGACCATCGGTTACTGCGCCCGCCGCAGGGACCTGACCTACCACAGCGACAACTGCGGGACCCTTATCGAGGGCTTGAAGTTCAAGATCCGGGGAATGGCTGTCCCCGTAACCTTGGCGGAAGACATGACTCCTTATACGGCCGACATGCTGCACCGGAAGTTCGGCTTCTGCTATATCGGAATGACGGCATTCGCCACGGACTACGGCCTGGACATGGAGAAGGCATACACCTTTGCACAGATGCGCCAGATCGTAAGGGAGAAAGGGCACAAGCCGTCATTGAGAAACTACAAACGTGAACTGAAACAAATAAACATCATACAATGAAAAAATACCGGATAGCTATCGAAGAGACGCTCCGTAAGGTCGTGGAGATCGAGGCAGAAACGCCCGGTCTGGCCGTCTGCAGGGCGGAAGACGAATACAATGAAGAGAAACACGTGCTGTCAGCCGACAATTTCGCAGGAGCTGACATCGCACTCTCGACTGATGACAGCACGGTCATGGAGACTCTGGAAGACGTGGATTTCATCGGATACGTGCAACGCCGTTTCGAGGAATGCCGGGAGTCCATATCCGTCGAAGACAAAGTCCGGCTGGCATTCGGAAGTTTCGACAACGCCCTGTATGAGTTCGGCGAATACCGTAAGGAGGCGGCCCGGAACCGCCCGCAGGTCTACCTGCTGTACCGGAGCGATGCCTGGCACAACCGTTCTTCCATGGAGCTCATAGCCCCGTTCTCCTCCCTCGAAAACATGATGGAGTACCTGCGGCGTAAGAAGAAGGAATTCCGCCTGACGGAAAGTGATCTGGAAGAGTTCAAGAACAACCGGCAGACGAAGGGGCGCGACGAAAACTACCTGTACGAGTCGGATTATTTGGATGTGCTGCCGGAACAGGAACCCGAACTGCCGCCGAAAGATGACGCTTTCTATGACAAGGTTTTCACCTGCGGGCAATCCGAGCTGTCACGCAGGGAGTTGGAATCTCTGCCGGAGCCGTTCGATACCTACCATGTTACGGACGAAGAAATGGAACAGATTGTGTACGAAACGGAAATGGAGACACGGGACCGGCTGCGGCTCGGTAAAAGAAAGCCCATAGATTTTGACAATGACCGCCATAGTGAAATCTGGTGGGAAGAAATGGAAAAAGCAGTGGTAAGGCACGGCGTACCGTACTACGAGGCCGAATAACGAAAATAGAACCTGTTCATCACATGCCATAATGATGACGGGCCGTCGCGGCTACGGCTGCGGCGGTCTTTTTTTTCAAAACGAGGTGAGTATTCCACCCCTTATACAAAACGATTACCTACTCTTAAAAAAACGGATTTATGAAACAGACAAGACAGGATTTCTTCACGGCGAACGGGGAAGGAATCAAAATCATGACATTTACGGAGTTCGCCCGGCATATCCTGCGTATGGAATGCGGGGAAAGTCTGGAACTGTATGCCGTTGTGAACCGGCAGACACGGGAATGCTCCCGGCCGCTCTCTGTCAGAAAGGAACAATGGAACGGTACGCCCTTTTACCTGCTCGGCGGGCACGGGCAGGAAGTTCGTACCATCAATTTTGCGGGTCGTCCGAAAGAGGAGTTTGAAACGACCTGCCATGATGCCTTGGACAGCTACGATGCCGTGGAAAGTATCGGGGCGGTCGTGTCAAGACTGCGTGAATTATCTCCTGAAGAACTGCATAAGCGGATTGCGGAAGAGATGAAGACCGGCTGTAAATACCTGTTGGTCTACCGCAGCGAGGAGGAGATGACGGCCGCACTCGACGGCAAGATATACGCCATCAGCGATACGGACGGCAAATTCCTTTGCGACCTGTATCAGCCGGATTATCTCCATCTGGAAAACGGGGGCGATATTGTGGACACCGCATCCATTCCGGACATGCATTTCCATTCCGATTGGGCAATCGCCAACCCCACGGTACGCGACAAGGTGCTCTCCTCCCGGATGGTGATTATATATACCCACGAAACGGTAACGCTATGATAGAGATTGGCAACAGGATAGAAACGCCGGAAGGTGTGTTCTATGAACTGGAATACGGAGGGGAAGGAAACATCTACAAGAACGAGGATGCCTTTCTCAACCGCCCCGATGAAGTGTGCTATGTACCTGAATACGCGGCAGAAGACCGTGAGGACTGGCGTGTGTCGGAGAGCAGTGACGGCTGTTTCACGCATAACTCACTGCTCGCCCTGTGCAAGGGTAATGAAGAGGTGTGCCAGGATCTGTTTTACAGCCTTGAATGGACGTACCCGACCACCTTGCTGGAAGAATGGGACTCGAACGGCTATTTCGATGAGATCGAGGGCTGGTATGACAGTAACGATTAAATGGAACGGCATATCATGGACAGGAAATACAAAATCACATACTCGGGAAAAATCACGGGCAAGACCCCGAACTACATATTGAGCCTGCGGGCGCATCTGAAAGGCATCTTCCCTGAAATGGAACGGTATGGTAAGGAAGAATTCGACCACGTGCTTCATTGCATCAGCTCGTTCATTGATGATTTTACCTTCAAGGTACGCAATTCCCGATACCGGGGAGACATCCTGAAAAGGACTATCAGTAACGACTGCCTGAAAGTGTTCAACCTGGGTGACGAGAAAGTGATACTGACCGTCTCCTTCACCCCGCTGGAAACATGAAACCAACAATATGACAGATATGGATAAAATACAGAAAGACAATGCGGAGCCGGGCAAAGCCCCGGACAAAATGAGCGCCGACAAGCTGCATCTGTTCGCCACCCAGTACGCCTTTATCGACGGACGGCTGCACGAGGCCGAGCAAGCCATGCTGAAATTCATGCTGGAGTTCCTGGCACAATATGGCCGCGTATCACTCGGCCTTACAGAAGAGGAGGAACTCGATGACAACAACTTCCCCGTCACGACAACCTTGTACGGGAAGCACGACACGTCCCGTATCAAGCTTACCGATGTCTACCTGACGGATGACGGGGAATATCTCCTTGCTGACGGAATAGATGCGGAGACCGGGGAAAAACGGGACGGATTCTATATCTACAGCGAACAATACGCCGATATCTTCCAGTTCGTCGGCCACGCTTCGGAGATGAACTGACGAATGAGGAACAACCATAAAACGAAATATCAATGGACTGTATCAAAGATTTACAAGACGCCATCCGCAACATTCTCGTGAACAACGGCCTTACGGAACTCTGTCTGGGAGAGCCTGACGAACTGGACGATCCCACCTATATCATCTGGTATGACAGGCACTGTGAGCCTCACGAAGACCCGGTATTGAAGGTTTACCTTGAAGATGAGGGCATTGCCGTTGAGGTCGAAGCCCGCAGTTTCGGGAACACGATAACCGTCTACGATTATGACATAGACCGTATTGAATGGTGGAAAGGCATTCATGCCAATATTCTGGAAGTGCTGGAGCGTGACGGCAAGCGCCGGTGTCCGGCCTGTGGCAGGACGGTCAAGGGGAAGCAGCGGTATTGCGGTGCCGGATGCCGTGATTTCATGACTCCCGGACCGACAGTGGAGCAGGTCGCGGAAAAAGCCAACCGGAATATCCGCAAACTGGCAAGCCTTGCCGCCGGAAAAGACAAGGCGTACCGGAAGCGGCTGATAGAGAAATATACCGTCGGTCCGTCATAAGCCGGCTTTGTTACACTAAAAAATGTATGATATTATGGCAACAAGAACCATTTACCTGACCGTACGGCTCGATATCGACAACCCGAAGGCTGATGAAATAACGGACGAAGAGGTTGACGAAATTATCAGCGAAGTGGACTATGAATTCAAAAATTACGGGGACTATGAAATCGACACGGAAATCTGCGGGAAAAATGACGAAGGTGGTCTTTAGACGCTATCCCGACGGACAGGTCATCGCCCTGTTCCCGGACATACCGTGGAGCGGACGGCGGGGTGAAATAACCTCCTACATGCATGTCGGCCAGCATGGTGCAGCCGACTATGCGGGCGTGATCGCCATGACACGGCCAGCCCATGAAAAGGAGTACCGCAACCCGCTTTCCGAACTGAGAGCCATCGGTTACGATGACCTACACATCATGCGGCGTGCAAGACCGAAATTCATAAACAGCTAAAAACAAATCTTATGTCTCATAAACCGAATGCCGTTCCTGTCTTGCAGGAGGGAACGGCCTATACAATTATACTTGACAACGGACGAAAGGTCCACGACGTAATCTATCATGCCTGTGTCGCCTCCGGCAAGTCGTATTTCGCCAAAGGCGATAAGACCTATCCCGCCGAAAAGGTGCGGAACCATTCAATCACCGGACATGCCGCATCGGACGGCTCTAGAAGGAACGGCACACCCAATCCCGACCGCTTCGCCATCACGGATGAAGTGTGCGAGGTCGTTGATGTAGTTACCACGCCGGAAACCAATCCGGAAATGTTCCGGTGTCGTGTCAAATGCCTGATGTATTCAGGCCTGTCACAAGCCGAGGCTGAGAAAGTCATCGCTTCAACGCCACTAAAGCTGGAACTCTTCTACGACGTAGGCCGTGGCAGTTTCGCTATTGACGCCGAGGCAGTTGGCAACACACCGCTGTATAATCCTTACACGGGAAAGGAAATCCCGGATGAAACTTAAGCCGAACTACATCGAATATGAGAGAACTATATATCAAGAATCTCTGCATCGAGATTACCCGACGTTGCAACATGCGCTGTACCCATTGCATGCGGGGAGATGCCGAATCCGTGGATATCCCTTTGAAACATATAAGCAACCTGCTGCGGCATGTCAGGCATATCCACCATTTCAACATCACGGGCGGCGAGCCGTCGCTTAACGTCCGGGCTATCCGTCATATACTCGGACGGGTACGTGCATACGGCATTACAGTCAATGATTTCTATATCGTGACCAACGGAGCGGCTACCTCCCGTTCCGGGGAATTCATAGCAGCCTGCGCCGCGCTGTACGAGTATCAGGAGGAAAAGGAGCAGGACTCCGGCCACATGCTCGAAATGAGCGACGACCGCTTCCATGATCCGGCAGAGCATGCCGCCACGCTCGCGGCACTTTCCCCGTATCCCTTTTTCGGAGTCCGGGGACAGGCCGAGCGTATCTTCCTTTTCCGGGAAGGCCGCAGCACGGAGGGGTTTCCGAACCCTGTTCATGGGATTTATCTTACGGAGGAGAACTACGTTTACGGCGACCTCTGTCTCAATGCTGAAGGCATGGTTCTCTCCAACGGGGACCTGAGTTATGCCCGCCAACGGGAACATGCCCTGTGTCCCTGCGGGAAACTGATGCAATATCTCCGGATGACCTTGAAAAAGCGTCAAAAAGAAAGATTGTACGAATAAATACACAAATCAAAAAACTTATGTCAATCGTATGCAGTATCTGCGGCGGCACTGGAGTGAAATGTACCGCCGTCATCGACCCGAACACCAGACAGTTCCTCGAATTTACCCGCAACGCCTTGTCGGACGGCCGGTGCAGCCAGTGCGGCAACGTTGCCCTGACCGACCCTGACGAAGTAAAAGCCGGGCTGGACAAGCTTTGGACGGAATATACGGCGCGGCATCGTGCCGCCCCTAACTACACCTGCTGCGACATTGTCCGGCATGGTGATTACGACGGGTGTGAAAAGGCGTATATCCGCATCGGAGGCCCGTCAGACGTGGTCGAGAAGTATCCGGTCGTGGCCGTGTGCCGCGACCTCGAAGAGCTCAAATCACTTGCGCTCCCTGACCCGACGCGAGAATTTACCCTCATGGGAATTCAAGGGTTCGAGTTCCACGACGTGTTGGAAAACAAGACCTACGAGATCGGGGTGGACGACCTGAAAATTCCCGTCACGACGAAAGAGGTGCTGGACTTTTACCCGGCGGAACATCGGCTGAAAGAAACGGACATCGAACAATATGCCGCGGCTTACACGGCCCGTATCAAGGCGTACAGAGAGTATACCCGTCAGCTCGACGCCACACTCGTGCGGCGGCTTCTCGACGAAGAGCGGCTGATGAAAGTCGGCGAGAGCGACGGTTTCCGCTTGAAACTCCATTTCGACTGGTTTGTCATTTTAAAGCGGGAGAACGAAAGGATGTACGCGCCTTTCAAATACGCTGTAAATGCTTATTGTCTGGATAATATCCAAACTTTCGACCGTCGTTATGTCACGCTCGAAGATGCCTTGCTCCACTGCCTGAACGGTTTCAACGAGAACGCGAACATTCCTAACCGTTACAAGTCCATCGGGCATTACCTGTCGGGGAAATCCTGACGACGGGCAGTGTATCGACGGGTTACCGGAGGCCACGGGTGCTTTCCCCTTGACCGGAATACCGTCGGAACAAGTAACAATGTAACCAAAGAATAAAAAATATGATGAATGATTATAAAATCAAGAACATTCTCGAATCCCTGAAAGAGGAGGTCGAGAACGGGAAGGTATCCCTGCGGGAAGCTGCTGTCGAACTTCATAAAGCCGGCTGGACGAATTTCATCGACATCGACGCCACGAGGAACCTACTGAAGACCCGGAATGTAACGGGGAACGGAAATGTCCCGGGAGTTTCCGACATGATGGGAAAATACCGCGAGATGAAAGCGGCGCACCCGGATGCCCTGTACATTTTCCGAAACGGGGAATCTTGTGAATTGTATGAGGATGATGCCATCGCCGCTTCCGGCATTTTGGGCATTGCCACCGCCGAACGCGTCGACGGGCAAGGGAAAGGCGTCAAGGAACTGCGGTTTTCTTTTCGTGACCTGGACGTGTATCTCCCCAAACTGATACGCGCCGGAAACCGGGTGGCTGTCTGCGAACCGAATCAAACCGGTTCGGGCAAACGAGTTTGATAACCATTAAATAACAAATATTCAAAACCCAAAGACACATGATAAAGATAACAACGATTTTCGGCGAGGACGCCGTACGGGAATATGAAGAGAACAATGAACTGCCTTCTGAAGAATGGCTGGCGGATAACGGGGGCGTCGTGGACGAGAAAGAGTTCGAGACTGAGGCGGAGTACAATGCCTACATCGCCGGGGTAAACGATGCCGACGGATGGAGTGATTATCATATCATACGCCACCGGTCGGAAGAGGCGGACACCTCGAGAGAGGAAAATCTCTGGCTACGTCTCGGAATTAGCGTCCGGGGCAGCCGGGAGGACATCGAAAGGATTCTAAACGGGGACACCGAAACCCTTCGGAAACTGCTCGATGCCGGACGTTATGGGATTGGCGGAGAGACCTATGTCCCTGGTTCGACCGTCGAGGGGTACAACGAGGACCACGACACGGAGTTCGAGGAGGAAGACGTGGAGTTCCATTTATAATAAAACCACACCATCTGCAATAATGATAACAGTAAAAGTTCTACTCGGTAAGGATACTGTAAGCATATACAGGAAAACCGGGGATATCTCGTCGGTGGAGAGCACGGCCGAATCCGGGGGATATGTGATAACCCGACATTTCGAGACCGAAGCTGAATACAAAGCCTACGCAATGGCTGTGGAAGACCTGGACGGACATGAAGACTGGCAGATGCTGACTCCTGCCGTTACGCCGGAAGCTCCGTTCCGCAAAGGGGAATTTGTCCGGCTGACAGACGATGCAATTAAGCGGATACGTGAAAGTTTCGGGGACGGACCGGCTGACTACAGAAAGGAAATGATTTTGGAGGTGATTGCCTGGTGCCGCTATGAAGGCACATGGATCATTGAAGTCCGAGATATCCGTGAAGACGATACTCAGGAGTTCGATGCCGTTTTTCTGCGCCCCTTGACGGCACGGGATCTCGTGGCTATTTCCGCACCCCGACACCCGCTATCCACTGCGATATATCCTATTCACATCCGATAACTTAAATGATGCATGATGGAAAATATATTCATACTGCCCGGAAACGAACAGGAACTGTTTAACCGGTATTTAGATAACAACGAATACGGCCCTCTGAAAGAACGGCTGGAACTGGTCAGGAAAGCCTTGAGCAACAAGCTTTCCCCGGATGAACGCAATAAGCACGGGCTGAACGTGGGTGTGCATGAACTGTCCATGGAACGTAAGGAACTGGAAAGAAAGATATTCCAAATGGCACTCAAATCCTTTGCAGAACGGGTTTGTGACGAGCAACGCGCTCTTTGCGAACAGGGGTTCTGGCAGGCACCGTGCGGCAAAGAGGCGGAATATATCTCCTCCGCTCCGGTTCCGGACCTTGTAACGGACGTGAAGCAGTACAAGACCATTTGCCGCTGGTGGGAGAAGCTGTCCGATACCAGGAGGCTGAAGGTAGCGGCGATGTTTGCAAACGAACTGGGACCGATATACGGGCACGACACCGAAACGCTGGAACGGATTTATAGCCGCTGGTTTCTACTCTCCTTAGATGGCAAACAACGCATCTACCATTCATGGACCACAAACGAAAAACAGACTTCACCATGCCATACAAAAGCTCGGGAATAATCATCAGCGGGACACAATATGACCGCAGGCAGAAGCTCACTCCTTTTCAGAAGGCTGAAATTTTCCACCGTTACATGACAGAAGCTGTCAGCCAGCGCCAGCTTGCCCGGGAATACGGTGTCAGCCGCAGGCTGATAACCTTCATTGTGAACCCAGAAAGCGAAGAGCGGAACAAGGAACTGCTGAGAGAGAACAAGGCAAAAGGCTTGTATAAATATGACCGGAAGAAACATACCGAAAATATACGCAACCACCGTCGTTACAAACAGAGATTATTTCAAGAAGGTAAAATCATACTAAAAGATGGATAGACAATGAGAATACAGGAGAAACAAAAAGCGTTGGAACAGGAAGTTATAGCCAACCTGTGTGCGATACCGAAAATGCCGGAAAATATGTTGCCCCATACGGTATATGTCGAGGAGGAAGGGGAAGACGGGTATGGCCACGGGATACCGGTATACACCATGTACCGGTTGGAGGAGATACGCACGGACGGAAGCTGCACGCTTTACAACGCGGAAAGCCGGGAGCGTTTCACCTGCCGCCACCTGCATGAGATTAACATGGACTGGCTGGTGACAGTCTGGGAACGTTATCTGGAACTCTGTGTCGAGCAGGATATCTGGAAAGGGAATGCCGTTGCATTCCTGAAAGACCGTACCGGCAAACCGGAAGAGGAAATCATTTCATTCGTGGAAACCTCGTGGGACAAATGCCAGGCTTATACAGACAACCTCAAGGCGTTTCTTGGGGAAGATAAAGACCGGGAAATATGGATATTCTCTTTCCCGCTGGACGAATTTGAACGTGACGTTCCGGCCGGGAAAATCATCGTTGATTACGAAAATAACCCCGCAACGCGGGTTGAGAAGATGACACCGCTGGAATTTACGGCCAACATCAATGATGAATGTTTTGATGACCGGAACAATTGGGTAAGAGCCATTGAACTTCCCAAGCAGGAATAATAAACTATTTGAATCAATAAATATGATTACAAAAGAAAACATTGGCAACGAGACCTTTGAGTCTATGACCATCAATGACACGCCTGCATTGTTTACGGATATGCGGATTGACCGGAATGCCGTTCCGGAGGGACTGTACGCATACGATATCCGGGAGTCGGATGACGGGGACCGTCTGGCGACCATCGAACCGACGGTGATGGTAAATCATGGCGGAACCATCCTGACCAGGAAAGAGTTTATCACGGAAAAGGACGGCTATGTACAGATTGACGAATACGGTTTCGAGGCCTCCATGACACTGGAAGAGTGGCTTGAGGAAAACAATTAAATGTATAAAGGATATGGATATTAAGGAACTGACAGAAAGGTATCGGGATCGTTTCGATGCCCATTACCTGCAAGACGATAACGGAACCGGCAGAAAAGGTCGGAAACGGAAAAAGGAAGTTGAGACCCCGAATTTTCTCAAGGATGTTATCCGGCCGATCCTGGACACTTTGCCGGACTTGTTGCCGGAGTACGGGTTCACCAAAACTACGGATGATTACGCCATGTACGGCGAGTATTACCGTATCAAGGCGGGTATCGTCCTCGTGGGAGGTTTTTCCATCGATGAGGATTTTAACCTGTACTTCACGCCATTGTTCCATGGCAAAGCCTGCGGTAAGAGTCACAAAATCGACAGCATCGGACAACTCGTTGAAATCATCCGCGAACAATTTGAAAGAAGGGAGGTGAAGATGAAAGGATAGTTTCATGCAATAGACATGGGTCGTTCCGTAATTTATTGTATATTTGTCAGATGAAGAAAGTCTGTATATGTATTTCGGACGAAAGCCCGGCAGTTGAACGGATTACAGGCACTTTCATGTTTGGCTGACATCAAACCTAATATATCTATTTGATATGAAAAAGGAAGAGATTATTCGCCGCTGTTACGGCGGCATGAAGGAAAGGCATGGCGTGGAAACCATCATCCTTTTCCATGTCGGAGATTCATTCGAGGCGTATTTTGATGATGCCGAAACGATTACCCGGATCACGGAAGTGCCCCGGTTCAAGATGACGGCGGCAGGTATACCTGCCATCAGGATTTCCGACGCCGCCTTGGAAGAATGTAGAAACCGGTTGCTGGATGCAGGATGCAAGGTATGCGTGTCCGAGGTCCGGGGGGTATCCGGCCGCCACATTCTCAAAATCAATGAAACAAATACGGAAACGGGCCGATGAATTGATATTGATAGCGGCAGCAATAGGTCCTTGGACACTGTTGGTGGTAGCGGTATTAATCATCGGAACGCTGAAATGCTGTCTGACCACGGACTCGGACAGCATTGACGAAAGTATCAACAAATCACCGGGGATAGTCGCGCATGTCATGGTACTGGACAGTACGGATAATGGTTTTCGGGTGGTTTATGCGACGGCTGCGCCGGTAACGGATGAAAGGTTTGCCGAGATATGCGACAGGCCGGGTATTTTGGAGGGGTTCGAGAACCTGAAACGGAAAGCTCCCGAACACTTTGGCGGCAACCTGCTGGAAACCGACATCTGTGACTTCGCGTTGTACGCCTACCGGTTTCCTATCGATAAGGACGTACGGATACACAATATCTTTGTCGCCGGTAAAGAGAAAATGGACTTCTATGTCCGGAACAACCCGGACCTGCCCGGGTGCGCTACATGGATGCACCACGGTACGGAACAAGGGAACCAATATCTGAATGCTGACGATATAAATCACTGTATACCCAACGGAAGGCGGATTTACCGTTATTGGAAATGCCGTTATCTACTGCAAACTTCTGATACTGACGAGCGTTTCAGTCATTTTACAGAGGAGGAAAGGCTGTACTGAATGCAGCCTTTTCTCTATATATATTACACATAACCATCTGAAAATTAATAACTAAAACGTTTTGTTGGCGTGAAAAATTGGCATATATTTGTATGGAAAAGTGACCCATTGAAAACAGATTGTCAATTGAAAGCAATAGATTGAATATGAAAGAACAGTAATATGACATCGGAAAAATCGCAACTGAAGTTTGCGAGATCGGAAGAGACGGGCGAACTGATAGGGTTCGTTTCGCGCCATTCCAAGACACGTAAATTGATGGGAGTCCGTGAAGACTCAAGATTCGGCAAGCAGATTTGTGTCCTTTCGGAAGACCTGAAAGGAACTCTCGAGCCAAACATACTATACTCGGTAGAGTTGAAACCCATGCACAAAGCCAACGGGTATGTAGTCGTTGCCGCTACCCCCGTGTTATTTCAGGCGCATGTGGAAACAGTGATCGTCCCGAAGACATTGTATCAAGTAACTGTGACGTTCGGCAACAAAAAGATTTTCTTCGACCCGAAAGACGGCAAGAGCGTAATGAGCCGCACAATAGACGGTGTGCTGGAAATCCTCAAGGGACGCAAGGATATCAAGTACAAGGAAGGTGTCATCACCGACTATCTGAATCAGGCGCGTGCTCTGGTACGACGTATGGAATCCGACGGGTTCATCTATACGGGAGACAGACATCAGGGAGGAATTCAATGAAAGAAAAACCGGTCGTGGGTATTGCGACCGACGGTGCCCATTCTGCAAAAGAGAGGTTGACACGCTTCCGGGCTGTCGACCTCTCTTCAGGAAAAGAACTCTTTTCCAAAGCTATCGGTAACTGGACGAACAATATCGGGGAGTTTCTCGGCATTGTCGAGGCGGTCAGATATGTCATGGAACATCCGGAAAGTCCGCGAACAATCTACTCGGACAGCATTACAGCCATCACGTGGTATCGTAACAAACAGACAGCCTCTTCACGCAGATGCCCGGCATTGCAGAAAGCGGAGATATTCCTCAAAGTGATGGAGGCAAGAATCAAGGACATCGAAGTGCTGCACTGGGACAACCGCCTGTGGGGTGAGATTCCTGCCGACTTCGGAAACAAATAACAACATCAATATGGCAAAATTAAAATCACAGTCACAGAAATATGTTGAGCTGAAGGAGGAAGACTACCTGTTGCTCATCGAGAATACCATCAAGATGGAAGCCCTGAAGATTGCCGGTATCGAAAAGATGCCCATATACAAGGCTATGGAACATATCCTTGAACACGAGCACATCGACCTGCTCGTCAAACCCGTTTCAAGGAGATATTCTTGATTTTTTTAGGTGGACAATAATACACCCCACAAGCAAAATCAATGCTTATCAGTACCAAATGATAGTATATAATAACAATTAATGTAAATCAATGCAAATCAGATGATTAAGAAAGTGGCGCATGTACGGAATTATCTATACCATACATGCGCCACTTTGCTCTATACACTTTTTGATTTCCTTGATTGATAAAAGAAGGTTCTTTTCCAGTGTTTTACAATCCGACTTTTTTATATACTTTTGTCTTCAGTATCAGTTGGTTATTGAAACCCTCTATGTATGCTTATAAGTAGAGATTAGCTTTTTTAAGCGAAACTAACTACTGGTTATCAATCAATTATCAAACAAAAAAAGTTTGCCAGCCCAGTCACTCTCTTTTTTGCAGGCTTTTTGTCTGAACATCGGTCAGGTGATGTTTCAGGGGAATACAGTATTGGCAGGAGTGCTCTTTCTGCTGGGTATCATGGTTAATTCCCGTATCAATGGCTTTTATGCTGTATTGGGAGCGGGGCTTCCCATTCCGTTCGCTCTGCTGTTGGGAGTGGATGATGCTGTTTTGAATGCCGGATTGATGGGATATAACGGAGTGTTGTGCGCCATTGCTTTGGGAGATAAAACATGGAAAGGCGGCGCGTGGGCCACAGTGGCTGTATTGCTGTCCGTCTTACTCCAGATAGGCGGTATGAAGTGGGGAATAACAACCCTCACCGCACCGTTCGTTGCTGCTGTATGGATAGTGGCAGGGTGCAGGGCGGGATGGAAAAATAGAAATAGAAACTGAAAATTGCTGAATATTACAAAGTATGACCGAGAAAACCCGATTGCAGCTCTTGGCGTGGGCAAGAGAATATCATTGTGCAGCCTTTATACAAGGTGATCCTGTTCAGTTTCCGCATCGGTATACGCAGAAACAGGATATTGAGGTTAGCGGCTTGCTCACGGCTATAATGAGTTTTGGCAACCGCAGGCAGATATTGAAGAAAGCGGACGGACTGCATGGTTTAATGGGAGCTTCACCCTACCGGTATGTCTTGTTCTGCAGGTGGAAAGAAGATTTCCTGCCGACAGATAGGAGCAGCTTTTACCGTATGCTTTCCCATGCGGATTTTTATACTTACTTTGCCCGGCTGCACGCTGCCTATACCCGTTTTGATAGTTTGGAAGATGCCTTGTCGGTTTATCCGGGTACACCGATGGAGAAGCTGTGCGCGTTTCTGGAAGTTTCAGCCAAGAGCCCTCAAAAGAAACTGAATATGTTTCTGCGGTGGATGATACGGAAAGAGTCGGAAGTGGATTTCGGCATTTGGAAGAGCTTCGACCGTCGCGATTTGCTGATTCCTTTGGATACGCACGTTTGCAGGGTGGCTTATCTTTTGGGGCTTACCGATACGGAAACATTCTCTCTGAAGAATGCGCGGAACATAACCGAGGCTTTGGCGGAAGTCTTTCCGGACGACCCCTGTTTGGGAGATTTCGCATTGTTCGGCAGCGGGGTAAACGGAGTGCTGTAAGATTGGGCTTTGGTCTTACCAGTCTATCTCCTCAATGCCTTTGCTCCGTAAATAGTCGTTGGCCTTGCTGAAGTGCCTGCAACCAAAGAAACCGTATTCGGCGGAACGGGGTGAAGGATGGACGGTTGTCAGAATAAGATGCTTGCTGCTGTCTATCAAGGCTGCCTTTTCTTTGGCATAAGCTCCCCAAAGCATGAATACGAGATGTTTCCGTTCATCACTTAATTTCTTGATTACCGCATCTGTGAAAGTTTCCCAGCCCATGTTGCGGTGCGAACCGGTTTCGTGGGCGCGTACCGTAAGGACAGAGTTCATGGAGAATACTCCTTGAGCCACCCAGCGGTCCAGATTGCCGGAAGTAGGAATCGGTTTGCCCAAGTCTCGATGTATCTCCTTGAATATATTGGCGAGTGATCCCGGTATGGCTACTCCTTCCGGTACGGAAAAGCATATCCCGTAATATTGTCCGGGGTTGGGGTAGGGATCTTGTCCTAAGATAACCACTTTTACTTTTTCAAAAGGGCATGAGTTGAAAACATGAAAGATAAGGTGTCCCGGCGGCAGTACGTTGGCACGTCCGTATTCGCTTTTCACAAATGATGCCAATCTTTCAAAGTAGGGCTTGTCGAATTCTTCTTGTAAACGTTGCCGCCAACTCTCTTCTATCTTGACTTTCATAGGATACTGCATCTAAATACGATGCAACAAATGTACAAATAATCTCTGTGGGTACGTATGTGTTTTGCGGATAAAAAAATTCCGATTCGTCACGAACCGGAATTCTTTCTTTAATGAGATTTACATTTAGAAAAGACTATTCTTTGACAATTTCGCCTTTTTCGTTTAAAAGCGTTTCCGCTTCCTGACCGTCTTGGGTGACGATGATGATTTTGTAGAGTGTGGTCTCTTCCGTTTCTTTTACGTAGGCTTCTTTTACAGATGCACCTTCATAATCTTTGGCTAATGTCTGCATAACAGCCTGTGGCAATTCTGTCGGGTCGATTTTCACAAATTCGTCTTGAGGAACTTGTGCTTCTGCCACGATTGCTGATGAGTTGTTTACTTCCTGTGCGAATACTACAGAACTTCCTGTTCCTAAAACCATTACTAATGCTGCTAATACCTTTTTCATAACTTTCTGATTTTTAGTGAATATTTGGGGTTATCATCTCTAACACTTATCATAGGACAAATAGAATGCCAAACTGTATTGCTTGTCGGTATGTGATTGATTTACAGGCTAATTATGCGAAGTTGTCCCGAAAAGTCCAATGTAGAAATATGTAGAGTGTTGTAGAAACGGGTAACACATTTGAGGAATAATTACACAGAATCTTAACGGACTTCTTATTTATTCTATATAAATTTGCGCCATACTTAAAATAGATATGAATATGCTTAGACTGAATGTTTTTATTCAAGTGAGTGCGGATAACCGTGCTGCTGTGATGGAAGCTGCAAAAGAACTGGTAGCTTGTTCCCTGAAGGATAACGGTTGCATTGCTTATGACATCTTTGAAAGTGCAACCCGTGAAGATGTCCTTATGATTTGCGAAACATGGAAAGATGAGGAGTCTTTGGCTGCACACGAAAAGGCGGCGCATTTTGTGACTTTGGTTCCTAAAATACAAAGCCTTGCTTCTATGAAACTGGAGAAATTCAGCTTCTGATAATAAACAATATTATTTGAAAAAGTCAACCATTGCGTTGACTTTTTTGTTTTTTACTTCATATATGGTAAATGGTATGAAGCAAATAATCTTTATTTTTGTAATGCTAATAAGTTGTCTGTCCTGTGTCGGTAAATCGACCGGTCAGGCGGAAAGGAGAAACGATATGAAGTCAATGAAAGAAATTTATCTGGCAGGCGGATGTTTCTGGGGAACCGAACATTTCCTGAAGCAAATAGAAGGTGTAGAAGTTACCCAAGTGGGATATGCAAACGGAAATATAGCCAATCCTACCTATCAGCAAGTCTGTACAGGTACTACGGACTTTGCCGAAACCGTAAAAGTACAGTATGATTCTGATAAGGTGACCTTGCCTTTTCTTATCGACCTTTATTTCAAGACAATTGACCCTACCAGTCTGAACCGTCAGGGAAATGACCGTGGTACTCAGTATCGCACAGGCATTTATTATACCGATACAGCCGATCTGCCTGTTATCCGTGAAACCGTTAGCCGTCTGGCTGCCAACTACACCCGTCCGCTGGAAGTGGAAATTGAGCCGTTGAAGAATTTTTATCCGGCAGAAGAGTATCATCAAGATTATCTGGATAAAAATCCGGGCGGCTACTGTCATATCAATCCTGCGCTATTCGACCTGGCACGTAAAGCAAAGATGAAGAAACCGGTGGCGGCTTACAGTAAGCCCGATGATGTAACTTTGCGTTCGCAACTCACCGCAGAACAGTATGCCGTTACCCAGAAAAACGCCACCGAACCGCCTTTCCGTAATGCCTACTGGGATGAACACCGTCCGGGCATCTATGTGGATATTACTACGGGTGAGCCTTTGTTCGTCTCTACCGATAAGTTCGATTCCGGTTGCGGATGGCCCAGTTTCTCCAAGCCGATTGACCGCAAGCTGATTCAGGAGAAAGCAGATACCACTCACGGAATGGTACGTACGGAAGTCCGTAGCAAAACAGGTGATGCCCATTTGGGACATGTCTTTACAGATGGTCCTGCCGATAAAGGCGGATTGCGTTATTGCATCAACAGCGCCTCTTTGCGCTTTATCCATAAAGAGAAGATGCAGGCAGAAGGATATGGTGAATATTTAGAACTGGTAAAATAATACACAATGGACATATTATTACTAAGTAATGAGGATACGTGCCGCAGCCGTATCGCACAAGAACTCCTGCACACATTTGGCAGAGGGATGAATATTTCTACGGCAGGAGTTATGGAAGGAAATTGCGTTCCCGATGTCGTATGCAATGTGATGGAGCAAAACGGTTACGGCATATCGCGTAAAAAGCCTTCCGGTGTCGGAGCATATGCGCATCGGTCATGGGACTATGTTGTTACCCTGTGTAAAGAAGCTGAGGAAGAACTGAGTTTCCTCACCCTCAATGCCGAACGGCAGGTGCATTTTAACTTTGAAGACCCTTTTAAAAATCGTTTTCAAAGCGAGGGTGAACAGGAGCAACAAATAGCAACCCTCTATGAAACAATGTATCGGCAACTGTACGAGTTCTATCGCGATGAGTTGAGCGAGCAACTATTGCCCCGTTGTACGTGCGGTGCAAATACTTATTGCCGTTGCGAATAGCTTTTTTTTGACTGCTTACGCTATTCAATCTTTGTCCGAATATCATGTTCTTCCGGGATTCTTCTTTTTTTAGTAAAGGGGAGCGGTATTTATAAGTATGATTTAATTATAAATATCCGGATATAAAATAGTCAATGCCTTATAAAGGTTTGTCTCTTTTACAATAGTCTCCTCTTTATTATCAAGTTTGATTCCCGGTTCTTTCTGGCATAGATACGTTCTCATGCTTTGGCCTTCTTTTGTATGGAAATTATCTAAAGCCATATCAATGTATCCCCAATAATTATTTAAGGGATGATTGGATGCACTGCGTATACTGTTTATACGTGATTTCCAATTTGGATGATTGGTAAAAGTAATGCGGTTGTTCCTGATGTCTTCAATCAGGCACACTGCCTGGATAATACTACTAGTTAATATTTCTTTTAAATCGATGTTTAGTGTATTGTCGAATAGTTTGTCTAAACAATAAAGCCTCATTTTCGTAGTATTTGTCAGGCTATTGTCTTTTTGCCAATCTTCCGCTTTTTTGTGCCTGTATCCTAACTCCCATAATAGAAGTAGAAACTCCGGATGATATATTCTTCCTACTTCCAGCCCTGTTTGTAACTTATGAAGTGTATTGGGGGCGTGTATGGCATCTCTAATTTCATTAGCTTCCTCTTTTATCAGTAGGTTGAGAATGGAAGAAGAGTGTTTGTGATCAGCGAGGTAAAACAATGCCTCAAGGAATTCTTCGTGGGGAAATGTATGCCATAGTGTATTGATTTTCTCTTCAGCAGTAGCACCGGCTATGTGATGATATCCCCAAACCGGACGTTCTTTCTCTATACTCATGCTTAATGTTTCCAACATATCTGACAGTTCGGTTTTATGAAAGAGGGAGATGGCCGTTTGGTAAGGGTCGGGCTGTTCGTCTTCTAAGAAACGGACAGCCGGTACTTGCAATTGAGGATAGAGCAGCTTTAATATTTTGTATTCTTTAGGTTTCTTCCATGCTATGATTTCATTTTTATCTAATTTGTTGTGTTTTCTTAGGAATGACTCTGCCTTGTAAACCTCTTCCCATTTACCGCTTTGTTTGAGTGCTGCCTCACAAAATATCCAATGATTTTTGTAATGGGTTATTGCGTTATTAGCGATACATATCCATACATTGGTTTGAAAACTGAAATACTCGGGTTTGTTGGAAAGTAATGCTTCAATCGTATAAATTGTTCCTGAAAGGTCTGCTCCGGAAGTAATTAGAGTTGTTATTAGTTCAGCTTGCCCTTCCTGATACAATTTGAATGCTAACCTGGAGAAAGTAGCATAATATTTATAGGTGTCGGTGGGGAACTGCTCTTTCATGATTTTTCTATCTTCATAAGTAATTTGATAACCACACTCGAGCAATTTTATTAAGTCCTGGACACCGTAAGGGTAGTTGTTTATGAATTCTTGGATTATGCTGTGTCCGTTTTTCTTTTCACAAGGCAGCTCCGACTGGAATATGTTTTTATTGTTAGTTGAATTATCCATCGTTTATATAATTTGAATTTGCTGTTTAATGAGTGTAAAAGTATAAAAATAAAGTGTTTATATTCTTTATTGCGGCATTTATTTTTCATGATGTACGGAATTTTTGGAGAGCAGATATTAAATAATGTGTTATTTGCTCTCAAAAGAGCTGATAATCTGCCGACTGATATATATGGGGCTTTTAAACAAAAACAGTTGTTCGGAGTTTACTCGAACAACTGTTTTTGTACTCTTGTATTTTAATCCCTCATGTTTTGAGGGCAGGCATTGTCAATCGTCGATATCGATTACTCTCATTTGAGAGTCGAATGTAATTTCCCAACGATTGGACAATTTTATCTCATATTCATTATGATCGAATTCTATTTCGAGAATTCTTGCATCCGGATAGTTGGTCTTTACATAATTACGGATTGCTTCCGGTACAACTTGTGCGGGAACTTCACTTTGTCTGCACCGCACTTCCTTCCACTCTCCCGCTTTATCGAATTCTACTTTTTCTCCATTTGTAAAGACTACATCATAGCTTTTGTAGAATACTCCCGATTCCATTTTGGCTAATGCCACTTTATGGTTTTTGAAATAAGTCTTGATAAATGTCTGCGCTTTTACCGGTAACTGGTTTACCTGTATCGGTCTATCGTTATCTGCCATTACCATTGTGTGCACTGCAAACATACAAACTAACATCATAATAAACTTTTTCATACTTCTTTATTTTTAATGATTAATACTTTATTTGTTTTCGTATTGCAAAGATGGGAAAGGAATCTGGAAAGAATTGGGAAAAACAGAAAAAAGTCTGATTTTTTATTTGGGTGTTTGTTTTGTGCTTTTGTAATCAAGAATGCTTATTCTTTATTTGTAAATATTTGTTTGAACTAAATATTACTTTATTTTTGCAGGTGATTTATTGCGAGCCACATCTGTACCGAGATAATGAAGCTCCCTGAAACACCTTCATAGATGATGAATAATGATATAGAAGCAGTTTGTTATGACAATGAAAATATTAAATAGGTTTATAGATGACTGTGTGAATGTTTTTCAATATCGGTTCATGGACACCTTTCAATACTTTAAAGAAAGGAACAAGAATAAATATTTGGGAGACAGGTTTGAAGAGTGGGTTGTGAAAAATTCCAATATTAGTAAAGATGGATGTTCCGACTTGGATACAGGAAAAATATTCTGGCGGCTTCTGGATTGGCGAGGTGATAAATATGTTGAGGGATACCGGCCTCTGTCTTCTTCATCTCCGGATTTGTTATTGGAATGTGCTGTAGATAGGAGCAGAATTTATAAGGTCGGAGAGATAATAGCCGTAGAATGTAAATGGAGAAGTAAAGTTGGATTTTATCTTGACAGGAAGGATATTGAGAAGTACGAGGTATATATGAATATTAACCAACTGAACCGTCCGATAAAAAGTCTGTTTTACGTTTTTGGCTTTGGATGGGTTAATGATGCTCCGGAGCAAGTTTATGTGATTCCTGCACGGGAATTATACGATTATAACAAGGACACCGGTCAGGTAACGTTTCCTGCCAAAGAAGGTGAAAGCGAGAAGCTGGAACGGTTGAAGCGTTTTAAAAAGAAGGATAATAGATGTTTGATGTATATCGAGTAACCTTTATTTAATTTATTTCCTGCTATTCTCTTCCATGACACTCAATGCAAATTTTATGATGAAGAGAAGCACCACTCCTATTACGGCATACATCGACAATATGAATAAGGAAAACATTACCGGGAAATAGATTACACATACCGATAGAAGACGTTTACCGCTCTGCCGTAGCGCGGTAACGAACTGGATGAATTGAATGACAACCATAATAACGGCATATACCAGTGAAAGTGCCGTCATAAAGTGCCAGAAGCCGAAGTCGAAACATAACGCTCCCCATATATTATTCTTGGGAAACATATCCAGCGGACTGCTGAATGGGATTTTGATAATCATCACTACCAATGGAACAAGAATAGCGTATAAGGAATAGCTTAAATCCATAGGCACTGCTTTACGTCCTATCCAGGACAGCACATTCTTGAACAATATAAACTCTTGATATACGACAAACATGCTTCCCAGAAGTATCAGCGCCATATTTCCCAGATTATTTTCTACTAATTGAAGCGATGATAGCATCCCTGCCCGTGAGTGAATCATCCAGGCGAAAATACACACGGTCATGAAGAGAAGGGTAGCAAGTGATATTCTGTTGAATGCTTTCCACGAAAGATACTCACCATTCGAAAAATGTGCTGTAAAATTCAGTACCGTTGCCAGAATTGTCAAGGCAGAAAGTGTTGCCGGAAAGATATACTGTGAGTCAATCATAGTTAAAAGGATTTGGTAAGGCCATTAACGAAAAATCCTTGAATTTCATTGAAATTCAAGGATTACATCATTTTTAAAAGTGGTGCCACCAGCAACCGAAAATCGGTTTGTATAGCACTATTTCTCAATAAGTTATATCTTTATCACGATGTTAGTCCCTTGAATAAGGTTTTCGCAGCTTTGCATCGTTCGACATTAGTTTGTATCTTGGGTACGATTTCTGAATGCAAAGATAGAATTTTATTTTAGCAGTTCGCATTTTGTTTGATTTATTATTTAGGTCTTCTTTATTTTTGTATTGGATATATGAGTTCTTTGATTTCTGTTTTGTAGATACTGACAAGTAAAATGTTTATATCTATGACAAATTGTCATAGATATAAACGGTGTAATATAATGGCATAATCATTGTTAAATTTCTTATTAGGTAATATTATCCATTTCAAAATATTGATTTGATTATGGCAAGAGAAATTATTAATTTTATCGAGTGTGGTTTTTGCCACAAAAAGTTTGATGTTGCAACAGAGGATATTGAGTGGGAACATATTAGTGATGCAGGAGAAACCGATACAGATTCTGATATTCATGATTTCTTTGTTTCACAAGAGGTCAAATGTCCTAATTGTGGAAAAAGCAATAAAATTCTTGTAAAAATGAAAGGAAAATCATCATGTGATATAACCGCAATAGAGGTAATATCTATGCAACCTGAGGCATTATCCTAATTGTTTTTTTAAGTTGCAGCTGTATAGGTAAGAACCTTTCTTGGTTTGACGCTATCAACTGCAACACTATATAAAGCTATTCAACAATATAAAAGTTAAAGATTTATTTTAAGTAATACCCTCCTGTTTTAGGTACACCCTTGAACTCTATTAAGTCCTTGTCTTGCAAAATCTTGATATATCGCATAGTCGTTCTTAAGCTTTTGCCAATATGCTTACTGATTTCAGAAGCATTCAAACCGGGAGTAGTTGCCAACAGATTGAGAATTGCTTGTTCATTTTCGTTTATAGTATCATTTACTCTGCCATTTACTGTGTCATAGTAAATGGCAGAGTTAGTGATTTGACGTTTGAACACTGCTGTAAACATTCCCTCCGTATGAAATTTTGGTTCGGGAAGATTTGCTTCCCTCATGGCTTCTTGCATACGAGGAATACCAGATGCAACTCTTTCAACTAAGTGCATACGGGTAAATAAACCGAAGATTAGCGGATTGCGTGTCATGCTTTTATGCCCGAAATCTTTAGCCACAACAGGCAGAAGTCCTCCGGGATTGGAAATCTCTACTCGGTCATCAAACATTTCTATCATAATGTTTGCGCCTTGTTCGTAGTAATCACGGTGCGACAGGGCGTTTATAATTGCTTCTTTAAATACAGTCAGAGGTATTTCCCAAATTTCCTCTCTTGGTCCAGCTCCCTCTATTTTATAGGCTACTTGCAGTTTACTTTCCAGCCAAGACATAGCCTGTAGATATTGCTGGTACAGCGAACCTCCGAAAGTTTTATCATCTATAATATAAACTTTGTTTGTTCCCTTGAAAAGAACACATCTTGTAACAGCGTGCATAAACTTTCGTTCAGGTTGTTTTCCAAAGAACATCGCTGCACCGTTCTTTGCCATTCCATTCTCGGTAAACAGTTCCAAGTTCTCAAATATTTGTTTGTTGGGTGTGGACGGACTTAGTTTGGCTTCTGTTCGGAAATCCTTAATCATCTGTTCGTCTGCATCTGTGTAGATATTGAACCAATGGCAGGGTATATGGTCGAAAAAGATTTTATTGCACTCCTGAAAGAAGCTACGCATTTCTTCGGCTGTGCGAAGTTTTTGTGAGTTTGCCCCCTCACGCACATAGATAGAACCGGAAAATATATAAGGTTTATCCTTACCGGACGGAACATCAATCACCCAAACAGTTTTATTTCCAACATTTACGGAATACAATTCACAGTGGAGTGCAGGAGATATTTCGCTGATAGAACCTTGAATGGCAGAACGCTTATCGTTTTCTAAATTAGTATCTACTACTTGTCCGTTATCATCTACTCCAATAAGCAAATATCCTCCGTCTGCATTGGCGAAAGCGCATATTTCCTCTGTTAGTTCACGAATTTTTGAAGGAATACGAACTTTAAACTCCACATTGTAGCCTTCTCCGTTATCAATGAGTGATTGTATGTTATCTATATTCAGCATGAGTGTCTATTTTGATGTATTTAGTGCAAAAAAAAATCCAGAGTTAATCATACAAATGATACAATATAAAACTGGAAGAATAAACACGCAAAAATAGTATGCAGAGCGAACCAATATAAAGTATCTTACATGATTAGAGACATAAGATAAAATACTAATATTAAAGTATTCTTTTTTTTCTAATTTGAACATCATTAAGTCAATAGGTAGATGGTTATTATATCTGTCTAAAATTTTCTCGTATTCATCTTTTATTTTATTGACTTCGTATAGGCTATGCTGTGGATTTACTTTTAATGACCGCAGGGAATTATATAGCTTTGCAATTTCCAATGCGCATTCATGATAATTTCTTGCTTGAACAGAATAATTTTTGGCATAAGCAAATTGACTAAAAACTAAAATTAGTATAGACAAAGAAATGGATATGAATGTACTACAATTATCAGGCAAGGTAAAAAAAGGTATTTTACATAGATTTAAAACACTAAAGATTATCAAGTACGAAGAAACCCAACCTACAATACGGTTATATCTTGCATCTAATTCTTCGCATCGTTCACTTGCTTTAAATCTAGCCCCTTTTGTAACCCATAATTTGTAGTTTAATTCAACTTCAAAATTATTGTCTTTCAAATACTCTGGAATACATTTTTTCCTTTTGTATATATTTTGAACTCTTCTTTTTTTATTATAGATTTTCTTTAAAGAGTTTGATTCAGGAATCATTTCTAGGATATAACGAAACATGATATTAATGTTTTTTTAGATTAATAGACTAAATAGGCAGATAGACTTTTACGGACATTGGTAAATCCTCTGTCAGTTCGCGAATCTTCGAAGGTACACAAACTTTAAATTTCACATTGTAGCCTTCTTCACTATCAATGAGTGATTGTATGTTTTCTGTATTCAGCATGAATCTCAAATAATTAGAATACAAAGTTAGTTATTTGTTCTGTATAACTCCATTAAGTTTTATTTTATTTATCTGCAATCGTATCATTGGGTTGTATTTATATTTGCCTTTTACAAAATTAGCTATATTGGATAACGGAACAAATAAAAAATAAGCTATTTTTGCCTTATCAATCAAGTTATTACAATTCATCATGGGAAAAGACTTTCAAATACCGACTTCGGAAACTATAGAGTCTTTGATAGGAAAAGGACTTTATCAAATATGGGATGCTCTCTGCCTTTTAATTGAGCATAAGTATGAAATGGAACGATTGTGGAACAATGGTGGGAGAAAATGGAAATATGAATATAAGTATCGAAGAGGTGGAAAAACTCTCTGTGCTTTATACGCTAAAGAAAATTCCTTTGGCTTTATGGTTATATTAGGTAAAGGAGAACGTGATAAATTTGAAATGCAACGAGAACTATTCTCAAAAGAAGTACAGACATTGTATGATGAAGCAACTGTTTATCATGACGGTAAGTGGATTATGTTTGAGTTGAGAAATGCCGAGTTGTTTAGTGATATAGAACGCCTTTTAGAAATCAAAAGGCTACCAAACAGAAAATTATTATCTTAAAGAAGTATCTTCCTTTATTATCATACTTTTGAATTTAAAATGAGCAAGAGATATTGTCAAAGTTGCGGTATGCCACTTCGTTTTGATATGGAAGAATGGTTGGGAACTAATTTGGATGGTTCTAAGAGCGATACGTTCTGTTACTACTGTCTGAAAGACGGGAAATATACAGTAGACGTGTCGATGCACGAAATGATTGATATTTGGCTTAGATACATAAATAAATACAATATGTATGCCCATACAGTTTATTCTCCCGAAGAATTGAAACTGATATTGGAGAAAAGACTGCCGACACTCAATCGGTGGAAACAAAAACAAGATACGAAGAATGTTCATAACCAAGCTATTCAAAGTATAGTTAATTATATCAGCAATCATCTGTTTGAGGATTTTGATATAAATACATTGTGCCAAAAGTGCGGAATGTCAGAATATCATTTTAGAAGGGTGTTCAAATTTATTGTCGGTGAAAATATAGGAAATTACATACAACGACTTAGACTGGAATATGCTGCACACTTATTGACCTCAACCGAATATACATTATCCCAGATAGCGGAACTATCTGGTTATCAAAGCAAATACAGTATTGCAAAAGCATTCAAGAAACATTTTAGAGTTTCAACATCCTTATTCAAGGAAAGATTCACACCTCGAAAACGAAACAGGCATCGTTCTTCTTTTCTGCAAACTGTATGCGTGTGATGTCTTTGGGAGAGGTGCAGCCCTTGTAGCCGGGATTGCGGAGTTCGTACCCTCCGGCATCGTTCTTGAAAGCGAGCGCAAAAAGCGGCTTTCCGTTTACACGGTAATACATTTCCTGTACATAATTCGCTGCCACTTCGGGCGCAATGCCCCGGCTTTTCAGATAATTAATGAGTGCCGGATTCTGTAACGGCTGGATTTTACGGATTTCTATCGGGCTAGCTGGTCGCTTCCTTTCCTCCCTTGCCGGATTCCTTTCGGTGATATTTTTCCCTTGAAAAGAAAAAGTATCGGCGGAGTAATACCCCTGTTCTAGTCGGCTGATAGCCCTGTAAGCGTTGCATCCGTACTGTTTCATCACAAGGTCGATGAGCGAGCCGCCTTCACCCGTTCCAAAGTCGCACCAAAGGTTTACACCGTAATCCACCTTGAAACTGGGCGTATCATCCTGCCGTAACGGGCTGTGGTACATACCATAATAAAGTTTATCCACTACGGGCAGGATGTCCAATGATTCCAAATAGTCCTTGATACTTATGCTGTTAGCTTCCTGATAAGTCATAGTCTTTGTTTTTTAGATGTTGTATGATTGCAGTAAGGCAGTAAGAAGAAAAGATACGGACTTACTGCATTTAATCCTTTTTCTTTCAATGGATTATCTCTTATGCAGTAAGATAAGTAAGTTATTCCTATATAAAAAGAGAGAAAACTATCCATGCTGGCATCTGCCTTTTCTTTTTCTCAAATTTTCCGAAAGTTCCGGATTTTATCTTACTGCTACTGCGTCTATTGCAAATGGTTGATATTCAATATATAATGTGCAGTAAGTTGTTTTTATGATAGTTACTGCATGGCAATATCAACCTACTGCAAAGCAGATTCCTAACCGTAATCATTATCGGTGTAAGGGGTTGGGACAGGCTTTATCCTATATCCATATGCCGAATAACCGCCATTGTTTATGCGTTTCTGTACCCGTTTGAATCCGGCTTTCCGTAACGCTTCCCCCAACCGTTTTTCCGATAATTGCATGGGGCACACATTCCGTAAACCGGTGAGGATTTGTGCCGTTGTCATAAAGAACAGGTTTTCTTCCCCCCTCTTCCGGTTTCTTGAAATGCTGCATCAGCATCTCAAACTCCACCGTCTGCACCTGAAAACCTGCGCTGACCTTGTACAGCTCTTCAATCTCCGTATCATTGAACCAGTACCGTACACCTTGCCGATACAGGTACATGGTTTCGGAATAGACGTTATCCATAGGGATGGCTTCTGTCCCCAGCTTGTCTATATGCTGGACTTCAAACGGCAGGAAACGCCTGCTGCCCGTGGGGTCGGTCAGAAACTCGTTGCCGTTCACTGATGCCATGAAGCTGGCTAAGTGCGGATATTCTTCTATGTAAATGTCATACGGTCTGCGGTACTTGACTGCCAGGGTAGTAATCAGGTTCTTCAGGGCGTTCTCGTTTTGCTTATTGAGTTCCTTTAGCTGGTCATCTATGTTGATGAACAGGTATTCGGCTATCAGTGTCAGTATGTCCTTTCCCTGCGGGTCTATCTTTCCGTTGAAGAGATAGCTCTTCAACGGCAGGGGGCAAAGGTTATCCAGCCACCATGTTTTGAACTGCCCCTGCCGTTCCCCGGTCAGGACTAAGCAGGTGTGGTTCTGACACCCCGTGTCGTTCATCGCATTGGCTACCACGCCGACCAGCCATTTGGTGAAATATTCCTCCCACTTATCAGGGTTGGCTACCTGTACCGTGCCTAGCAGCCTTTTGATATATCCGTGTTCGGCAGGATTCAGCAGGGGCAGGGCAGTAAGGTATTCCCGTATGGGATGCACTTTCCCGGCAAAACTGTTTTCCAGTATCATGCGGATATTGTCGGCAGAGGTGGTGATGCCTACGGTCGCATCCAGTTCACGCCTGAAAGAGTTCTGGACAAACTTCGTGACGGGCTGGAACAAGCCGGAGGTATCGGCAGGCTTGTATTCCGTCCGGTTCTTCACGGTGTTAAACCGGAAGTCGTACAGGGTATTCAATTGCCTTTCGATGCGTTCGTTCTTGGACTGCCTGCCACCGATGCGTTCCGCTTCTTTATCTCTTTTCTTTTTCATCGGGAAGTCTGTTGGAAGCCGGGACATATTGCTGCTGCATCCACCATTTCAGATCGTCCGCATCGAAACGCAGGGTGCGACCACGCTTCACGCAGGGTATCGCCCCGGTACTGGCTAAATGGTAGAGGTAATTGACCGAATACCCGGTTATGCTGCTGGCTACGGATATTCTGACTAAAACGGGTTCTTTGCCGTCCCGTCCTTTGGGCTGTGCGCCGACTACGGAGAAAATCATCTTTTCGATGTTTTCCAGCCGCTTGAAAATTTCTTCAAATGGATTGTTCATGGTGCTTTGTTCTTTGAATTAACACCACAAATAAAATAAGAAAAATTGGTAAAAAAACAAAGTGTCAAGCGTTTGGAATCGCTTTGTGCTGCTCTGCACCGTATTAATATAGGCTATCTGAAAATGTTGTGTGTGCTTCACCTTACTTATTATGGGGAGAGCAAAGAAAAAGAGCTTATGCCCATCATCGTTTTATCGGGCTGGGACATTTGAGGACAGGCAGTAACAACCTGTTATCCTGACCTGTATATTTGCAACGTATAAGAAAAACGGAGTAATAACAAAAAATATCAGTATATGGAAATAGTAACGATTGAAAAGAAAACATTCGAGTTGTGGAAACAGAGGTTTGAAGGTTTTGTGGGGCGTATGGATGCGCTTTGCCTGTCTTTGCGGAGAAAGCAGGACAAGTGGTTGGATAACAGCGAAGCTTGCCGCCTGCTGAATGTTTCCTCCCGGACGATGTAAACCTACCGTGATACGGGCAAACTGCCTTACTCGCAAATCAACAGCAAAATTTATTATAAGGCTTCGGACGTGGAAACCTTTATACTCAACCAAGTAAAGAACACCCCTAAAACATGAATCGTATGGACTTGATAACGAAAGATTCGGAAACTACGCAGGTATTGTTTTCATCCCTTGACCGGGTTTTGGAGAACGTGGAGCATATTGTCACCAACTACCGTCCGGTGCTGAACGGTGAACACTACCTGACGGGGGAGGAAGTCTGCCAAAGACTGTGCATCAGCAAACGGACTTTGCAGGATTACAGAGATACGGAGCTGCTGGGCTACGTGCAGCTTCCGGGAAAGATTATCTACCGGGAAAGTGACATCATGGAATTGCTGGATAGGCATTACCGGAAATGAAATCTTGAAAACGGGTATTCTGGGTGCATTGATTGATTAAAAGTTTGTAATTTCATTTTTGTAAGACTGTAGTTCTCAATAAAAAAGTGCTTGAAAAGATAATATACTTGATAGATGTGTTATTATATTTGACTATGACAAAATAGTTTATAAAGAATAAAAGAATCAAGGTGAAAGCTACTATTAGTGTGTCTTTAGAGGGAATAGTAAATAAAAGGATTATTTTGATTGTTATTTCAGTATAGAACACTAACTTTGTGATTATTATCTAAAATTATAAATATATAGACATATATGATACAAGCGCCTAGAGGCATGAGCATAATGGAAGCTTATGAGATTTATAGAAGTGATAAATTCATAGTGAACAGAACCTATCAACGAAAGTTAGTTTGGTCTATAAAAGAAAAACAAGCATTGGTTGATAGTGTATTGAATAAATATCCTATACCATTGATTCTGTTAGCGGAACTTCCTGGAGGAAAATATGAAATTATAGATGGGATGCAACGTCTTAATGCTTTTTGGGATTTATAGAAAATCAGTTTCCAATATTGTACAATGGTAAGGAATGTTATTTTCAGGTAGACGATTATACTTATGCTAAGACAGTATTAGAAAAAGGACTATTTATAAAAAAGAATGATGTGGAATTTGTTTCTCAGAAAATGGTTTCTGATTTTATTTCATATCAATTCCCAATAACGATATATCAAACAGATAATGAGGAAACTATTAATGAGACTTTTAGGAGAATAAATGCATTTGGACGACATCTTTCAGATCAGGAAGTGAGACAGGCTGGAGTTATTAATAATTTCACAACATTAGTTCGTGAACTAAGCTCTGAAATACGAGGAGATGTGTCAAATACGGTTTTGTTATTAAGCAAAATGCCTGAAATTAGCATTGATAGTAATCAGATAAAATTAAATTATGGTATAGTTGCAGAGGATACATTTTGGTGTAAGCAAGGGATTTTGAATACCTCTCTTTTACGCGAGGGGGAAGATGAACAGATGTTAGCGGATATTATACTTTCTATTGCAATGGGAAAACCTTTTCCTGCTAGTAAGCAAATGTTTGATAATTATTATGGAAAGGGAGAAAAAAATTTAAGTTCTGAAATTGAAGTAAAGATAAACACGATAGGCAGTGATAATCTTAAAAAAGATATAAAAACTGTATATTCGACAATTGTCAATTTCACGGAGTCTTATCTTGAAGGGAAAAAACTGAAAAACGTATTACATTCAAAAGCGAAAGGAAATCCTGTTAAAGCTGCTTTTTATACTCTTTTTATGGCTTTCTATGAATTAATGATTAAAGAGGGAATGGAACCATTTAATTATGACAAGATAGTAGAAGCTATAACTGATTTGCATCCTAGACTGAAGCAATCTGCCAATTATACTAAGACAGAGGACAGAATTAAAAATATCAATATTTGCAAAGGTTTAATTAGAGATTATTTTAAGAAAACAGATAATGTATATCGTAGTGCAGGTTCATGGACAATTGATTTTCAGAATTATTTAATGCGTTCAAAAGTAGAGGCTGCAAATTATGATCTCAAACAAGGATTGTATGATTTGAGTGATAAGACACGGAAATTTAATGATAAAACTTTTGAAGATAAGATTTTATGTAACATTGCAGCATTGACTAATTTAGGGAAAAATAGGACTGGATTCTTGTTTATTGGAGTTACTGATAAAGAAGAAGATACAAAACGTGTTGAGAAGTTAGATAAATTAAAAAATGTTCCTAGATTTCAAAAATTGTATTTACAACCGATTATTACTCAATATTTTATAGATAATAAGTCAGAAATATGGTCTTTGCCTTTAATTGTACATTCTAAAGGATGAAGATTTAACGCTTTTATTGATTATTAACTCAAAAAGAACATCAACTTGGGTCGTTTCTTCTCTTTTCCTTGCTATTCGTTTCCGATATTCCACTTTTGTTTTGGTCTATCTCATATGTACTGCAAAGGTATTGATTTTTGTTTGATATTGATCCTTGCTTACTCCTTGTCGTAGATTAATTTTCACACAGTAATTTTTGTTCTCTTTCTATAGGGGCTTGAAACAATCCATTTATTGGAAACAATTAAAGACGGAACTGGTTTGCCCCAGTGCTTTTTAAGAAACAGGGCAATTATTTTATCTCCACAAAGGCTCTTGTTCCCAATTATGAGGAAAGCCTAATAAATGGGTTCTTACTGAAGGGTATTTCGATAAAAGCTGCTTGAAATCTGCAACAAAAGTGTTACCCATAGAAATGGAGTTAAGCCAATACACCACATAGCAGAGTTGCGGATAAAGTGTTTGTTCACGGAACGAGAAATCCGTAATCCATGTGTTTGGCATATGCATAGGCATCATTGGCTTGACAGGAAAAACCCGATTTGACAGTCTTGAATGATGGGCGCAGCAATTACGAAGTACGGCAAGACATTCCAGCCAGCTTCTCAAAAATTTGTGATGGTTCAAACCAAACTCTCTTGCCACAGCGTGTTTGGCAGTAGCATCCGAAAAATTGGAATAGAGTTTGGAAAGTGTGTCCATAGAGATAACCTCCAGTGTTTTCCATACAGGGGGCAAATCAGGCTCGCTATATTTACGAAAATGCTCAGTGATAAAATCATCGTGCGAGCGAGACACCTCCTTGCGAATGACAGCTAAATTTGCTGTGAAACGGATTTCATTAGTGGCATAGCTTTCGTCCATAAACCAAAATGCACCAAATTCGAGGGCGAAATGTTTTATTATCTTGGTACGTACAGAAACCTCAATCGTTTGGATAGCGGTAAACAGTAAAGTACGAAGCTCTTTGTCAAAAGAATAGAGGTCTATAACATCAGCAAAGCTACAACCTTTTTTGAATTGATGAGAAAAACGGTCGATTTCAAAATGTCGCCAATAACCAGCAAGACGAAAATAACTGATGGTGTCAAGAACTTCAATAGCTTGTTCAACATCATCAATGAGCAAACCTCTTTCTTTGAGTATATCAATTTGCTGTTCTGTGGTTATGGCTTGATGCGTGTATCTAAGTCCCATAAATAAAAAATGTCCCGCTGGGTACGCTAATCTTACGGGAAGCGGGCGGGATTTGTTGGCACAAAGATAATCTATTATTTTTAATCTGCCAAGAGAAGATTTAAAAACAGACAAACTTTTTCATTCTACATTCTTCTTTTCCAAATGTTTTCTATATTTTTGTATTCGGATTTGGGTAACCTTTTCCAAACATTTGAAAATATAAGGAGCGTTATGCTACTCTTGTAAGTGCGAAGCCTGAGAAACTGAAACACGAAAATCAACAAGAATTGGCATGGCAGTTCCCACGTTATAGCGTGGGCTGCTTTACCATATCTGTTGATTAAGGTTTTCTCAGGGCCTGCACTTTAAGACGTGGTTAATGGCAGTGCCACGCTTCTCGTTTTATAACTATAAATTTTATATTATGGGATTATTCGATTACTTCAAGAAGAAAAAAGAAGAACAAAAGCGGGAAAAACAACGTGCGGAAGAAGCCGCTAATCATAGAAAATTTGAAGAAGAACGCATTGTAAATGAAAGAGAAAAACGTTTAGAAGAGAATCGTCAAAAAGAAGCCGAACTCCAAGCAAGATTAAAAGTGGAAAGAGAGCAGACATTACAGATTGAGCCCTTTATTTTCAAATCAAACTGTCATCAGCGGTATGAGAATGGTCAGCCTAAAATGGGATTACAAGAGTGTTTTAGAACCGTATGTGTAGATAAAAACATTGATGGCTGCAATGGTTACAAACTAGAATCGGGAGTTGGTTACATCGTTAAAGTATTCAACGATGATTTGGGTAGACCCAATATGTCTGACAAACCGATGAAAATCGTTCGTAAAACGGAAAACTCCGTTGAACTACGAGGCTTTCCTATTGAAGCTATGTCTCCTTTTGGTTGGCAAGAAGTGGATTATAGCGTTTACGGCTTTATCGTTTATTATGAGCACGGTAAAGTGTCAAAGTGCGTCTTACATATGTATGATAGAAACACTTTCATTGAGTACAGATATGTAGATAAAACCCCTTTGATGACTGCGAACACCAATAGCAGTATAAGTGAATGTGAACAGTTCGCTCAACAGGCACAAGATGCTGCCAATATAGGCAATACCTCTAAAGCCCATCAGTATGGGCTAAAGGTTTACGATTCTATAATAAGAGATCCTCTACAACTTAGTAAGGTATCAGATATTCAATCTATAGCTCTGACATTAGGTAAGTTAATGGAAGGAGATTTCTTTTCAGATAATGATTCAATCAAAAAAGCGGTTGGTTTAAGTTACTATTTTTTGAGTAAAGCCATTGCTGATGGTAATGACAATCCATATCTATATGCGTATCGGTTCTCTATAACATGGGAGTACAATAAAGTTTTTTATCATTTATTTGCCCATTCTGAAAATGAGCAACTTCCCGATAGTCCGTATGATCCATTCGGCCAATCAATGTTAATGGCGTATGATCATCATTTACAAGGTATGCAAATGGCTGACATGCTGATTAAACCTCGTATTGCCAATTTAGATCCGGCATTGGGTAATATTTTTAATGGAATATACGCACGTTACCGTTCTACTCCATCAGAACAAATTATAAGATTGGGCAAAGAATATCATGTTCAAATATTTGAATACTTGGATAAAAAAATTAAAGCATTGGATTTTGATTTTTAAATATGGCAACGTGGAAAAAAGCTATCAAAAAACGGGAAAACGGAGAAAATGTTGAAATGCAACTTCCTGAAATCGTATCAGCAAGTCGTAGTACAGATATACCTGCGTTCTATGCAGATTGGTTTTTTCATCGTCTAAAAAAAGGTTATTCTGCATGGACTAATCCTTTTAATGGAATACGTGGTTATGTTTCTTATGAAAACACCCGATTTATAATCTTTTGGTCGAAAAACCCACGTCCTCTTTTAGAGCACCTGCATGAACTGAAAGGGCACAATATTGGATGCTATATACAGTACACACTCAATGATTATGAAAATGAGCGTTTGGAACTTGGTGTTCCACCGCTTGATGAACGTATTGAAACCTTTAAGCTTTTGGTAAAACAACTTGGTGTTGGTCATGTGATTTGGCGTTTCGACCCACTTATTCTAACAGATAAGATAAACATTGATTTACTCCTAAAGAAAATTGAATATATCGGAAACAAGTTGTTTGGTTATACAGAGAAACTTGTATTTAGTTTCGCAGATATAGCATCATACAAAAAAGTCAAATCAAACTTGGAAAAGAATGGTATCAATTATATTGAATGGAATGATGCCTCAATGAATGAGTTTGCAAAACAACTTTCAGAACTCAATAAAAAATGGAATTATCAGTTGGCAACCTGTGGAGAGCGGATTGATATACAACAATATGGGATTGAGCATAATCACTGCGTAGATGATAATCTCATGATTCGTTTTGCCCATGAAGATAAAGTTTTAATGGATTTTCTTAAAGTTGATATTATAAAGATGCAACCAGTACTGTTTGATATGCCTGAAATACCAGAAGATGCCATTAAAATTGACGATAGCACTTATGCGATAAAAAAGAAGAACAATAGCGATAAAGGGCAACGTGCTTTTTGCGGCTGTATGATTAGCAAAGATATTGGAGAGTACAGTACTTGCCCTCATTTATGTGAATATTGCTATGCAAACACTAATAAATTATCGGCAAAGTCCAATTATAAGCAACATCTGAATAATTCTTTTTCAGAAACGATTACAGGAAAATAAACATGTTCGAGTTTAAAAAGAATATTGAGGAATATCATGACGTTTCTCTTGATAATATCAAATGCGCTGCAGTAAATGCACTGCCAGCTCAATATCGGCATAAACCTTGGTGTATAACCAATAAAGGAGGCTCCGATGCAGATAATACAATATATACAGAGGAACTTCAATTGAATGCTTACCTAGCTTCTTATACAGATTGGCACAAGGGAAAATTAGAAAAAGCTTTTGCTCTACTGAATGAGCCACTGCCTCGTCAAATCAACATCATTGATTGGGCATGTGGTCAGGGAATGGCAACACTTTTCATTCTTGATTACATCAAACAGAATGTTTTACCATGCTCCATCAAAGAGGTGATTCTGATAGAACCGTCCAAGGTGGCACTGGAACGGGCAGTTTATCTGATAGCTAAAGCTGCCTCAGGTATATTTATCAAATCTGTAAACAAGAAAATCAATGATGTTACGGCAAACGATTTGGCATTCAATCACCAATCACCTATTTACCAAATGTTTTCCAATATCTTGGATATAGGTGGTATTGACCATAAACATCTTACTCAGATACTTTATACAAATAAGCTGTATAGCAACACCCTCGTATGTGTCAGTCCATATTATTTAAGTGGAAACTTTCGTATTAATTCGTTTTTCAAGTATTTTCAACGTCCACTGGCGTTAGAGAAACATGAATTGCTTTCCGATAAAAACCAACTAGGATATACTTACAATATAGGTATTGTAAAGCTATTGCCAAATGCGCAACAGCAGATTATCAAGTACAAGTTCTACCCAGCTGTACAATTCCGGGCTGCTTATGAGCTTTCCATGATAAGAAATATGGTGTCTTTTCCTGATACACTTACTTATTTTGATGTATATGCCCCATTTGATTTAGGTACCAGCATTAGTGATGACCCACATCCAATATTGGCGGTTCTTAACAATATCATAACAAGAGGATTGGCAACAAATCCCTCACCGTTTATAGAAAGAGCATTTTGTAAAGCTGGTAATTTTTATGCGGAGACTTCTAACAATGGTCTTATCGAATTTGATATTATAGAAGATAGTCGTTGCGCTATAAATAATCTTTTTATAGCTTTAGGAAAAAGGAATACATTAGAATTCGGAGAATTTATCCCTCAAAATGAGGTAGCTTATTCCCCTTTGGCTATAGCGCGTATTCAGAAACTCCTTGTAGAGATACTTATATCAAAAAGGCTTAATCTTGAGTTACCTGAATGGAATGTACTTGTTGAAGAAAAAGATGTGCCATGTGCTGCATTAGCTTTTGAGGATTTTAGGCAGATGTTCAATACATTAACAAGTATGAGCGTTGAATATGAAAGACTAAGACTACCAAAAATAAAATTGACAATTATATCCAATGAACTATATGATAGTTCACCGTTGCATCTAAACGAGTATCATATTAAACATATAACGGATGATATTAAGAATATCGAGTATGATTTAGTTATTCATTATTCTTCAAGTAAAAAAAATAGAGATTATGACTTCAGCACATTCAAAGCAAAAAATGATTGTTATTTTGCAATCTTCTCAGCAGACGAGGATAATTTAAAAGCAGAAAGATATATTTATACAACTGATAGAATTGACTATAAACCATTTGTGTTAAAGAATGAGCAAGGAATTTTTGTAGATAATGAGGAGCAAGTAAAAAAAATAACCTATTTCCTTAATCTGCTATTCCGAAAAGAAAAGTTCAGAAATGGTCAGTTGCCAATCCTCACGAGGGCAATGAGTAACCTATCAGTTATAGGATTGCTTCCAACAGGTAGTGGTAAGTCATTAACATATCAGATTGCAGCCTTATTGCAGCCCGGCATTACTATAGTAATAGACCCACTTATATCTTTGATGAAAGACCAATATGATGGGTTAAGAAAAGCTTCAATAGATAGTTGCACATTCATCAATTCTACAGTTTCCGATAAATCCAAACGAGAAGAATTGATGGAAAGATCTTTGGTGCAATTTGTTTTCCTCTCCCCAGAACGTTTGTGTATTCGTGGTTTTAGAAGTAGGCTTCATAATATGCAAGATTTACATGTATATTTTTCTTATGGAGTTATTGATGAAGTTCACTGTGTTTCAGAATGGGGACACGATTTTAGGTTTACCTACTTGCATTTGGGCAGGAATCTTTACAATTATGTATTGCCAAAACAATCTGCGATTAGACCAGACAGAATAGCGCTTTTCGGATTAACCGCGACTGCTTCATTTGATGTGCTGGCAGATGTTGAACGTGAATTATCGGGCAATGGCGCATTCCCTTTGGACAGCGATGCTATCGTCAGGTATGAGAATACAAACCGATTAGAACTTCAATACCATATTATAGAAATTGATGGAACCTCTTGCTGGTCAAAGTGGGATGTGTACAGAAAGAAAAATGACACACTACCAGCTATAATAGAAGAAAGTTATCACAAACTTTTGGAACTACAATCTCCTGAAAATATAGCCCGTATTAAACAACGTTTCATTGAGCGTGAATCTATCACAAATGAGAATATCTTGAGAGAGATAAAAAATGCGGAACTATGTGTTGATATTTCTGAGGATTGGTATAGAAAACAGCCCAATAATGCTGCGGCAATTGTTTTTTGTCCTCATCGTCGTGGTAGCATTGGTGTAAACGATACATCAAGTAATATAGGTGTGGCATCTTCACTAAAAGATAAGTTGACCGGTGCGAATATTAGTACTTATATTGGTGGCGATGTCCTTACGGAACAAGAAAGATTTATCGCTGGGAAAACTTCGATTATGGTTGCAACTAAAGCGTTTGGTATGGGAATTGACAAGCCCAATGTACGTTTTACTTACAACATTAATTTTTCAGGTTCATTAGAAGCATTTGTTCAAGAAGCTGGTCGTGCCGGTCGTGATAGAAGAATGGCTCTTGCGACAATATTGTATTGTCCTCAGCTATTTATGGAACAAAATCCACGTACTCGCTTGATGGAATCAGTACCTGTTGATTATGGAGTTCACAAATTCTTTTTTGATAACAACTTCATAGGTGAAGAATTCGAAAAGATGGTCATGTATTATCTTTTAACAAAATCCATTACGGATGTAACGGATGAAGAAAATACAAACTTGTCTGAAATATCACATAAACAAGTATCTGGGTTTATGGATGAATTGCTTGACACGAAGATTGGGGATAATCTCGTTTCGTACATTTCATATTCTCCAGAAGTTAATTTTGAATCTGTACAACAAATCAACGCTTGGCTAAAGAATAAGAATTATCCTATTTTGGTATTTAAGGATTCTCGTGATGTAAAAGATGGTGAAGTAGAGTTTGTTGCAACTGTAGAAAAAGCCATTTACCGTATGTGTTGTGTCGGTATTATTGATGATTATACACGAGACTATCAAAATAGTCAATTTCGTATTGTCACCAAACGCAGAAGTGACAAGGATTATTTCAACTATCTCAAATTATTCCTTATGCGTTATTTTACGGAAGAACGTGCCGATGTTGAAATGAAAAAGGCTTATACATACAAAGGTGATAACGCTATGCAAAAGTGTTTAGGGTATATCACTGAGTTTGTGTATAATAAAATCGCTAAAAAAAGAGAGCGTGCCATACGAGACATCGAATCCTTTTGCCAACAAGCTGTTAATACGACTGACAGTTGGTCTGTTGTCAATGAGGATTTAAAGGATTACATATACTATTATTTCAATTCAAAGTTTGCACGTGAGGATTATGTTACCGAAAACGGTGTACCTTATAGCCTAACTACGGACACTGAACATGGTAAATTTTCATCGTATGATATTCTATTTAAATATATGGATGTAGTTGATGATAACGTTGTCGGTTCATCGGGTTCACCCAAAGATAACATCAAACACCTGCAAGGTGCCATTCGTCTAATCCGACGTTCACTTACAGACAGTAATCCGGCATTGGATTTTTTGAACGTATATTGCCTGTTGTATTTAAATACTACAGATACAAAAAATCTACGCCATGAAATGCGTGATAGCTTTATCAATGGCTACAAAGAATTTAAGGCACGTTCAGAAGACTATGATGATTTCTATCAAAAAATGACATTGTTCATTCAATTAATGCAAGAGAAAAATATTCTATCTGAAACAAGACTATCTGAATTGAATGAGTGGCAACAAATAAGTGAAATCCAATTTCAATTAGATTGGCTTGAAAATTTTAAAAAGCAATATATCAATTAGCGTTTATGGAAAATAATGAATTGTTCCAGACTATAGAGCAACTGAAGAACACTCTTTCAGATGTTGCTTCTGCCCGACAACAAGTGGAAGATGTTATTTCTGCTTATACTCATACAAATACGGAAATCAACACTTATATTGAGAACTTTGAAAGAATTGAAGTTACGATTTCCGCTGTAATTGAACTATTGAGTAATAATAAGGCTGTCATTGAACAACAAGCGACTTCTATTGTAAGCGAATTTGAAAAATCCTGTACTTCAATCGTTGACGACATAAAAAAGGAGTTGACAGCTTCTGTCAAACAGTTTGAAGTTGAAGCCAGCCGGAATATCGTCAACATGGCGAAGCAGATTGAAAGTTTAGAGGCAGTTGTGGATAATGCAGCCAAATTAACTTCTATCGCTGAAATAATTTCTGATAGTACAAACAAAATAGTTGATTCCCTCAATGTCGTCAAGCAAGAATTAGACATCTCTCAAAAAAATCAAGATGAAGCAATTAAGAATGTGAGTAATGCACAAATATCTGTGTTAAATCATGCGCAGTCGTCAAGTAAATTGTTGGATAATATTAACAAATTGCTTTTAGAACAAGAGAAGCTTTTAGTCACTCAAAGAGAATGTTTAGATATACATTCTAATTCAGCAAGACAGGCTTTAGATGCCCTTTCAGCTAGCACCACCAAAATAGGAGCTTTATGCGATAATATCAAAGCTTCTATATCACATACTCAACAGGATATTGATAGCTTAAAAAAGACAGTGAAAGACAATTCGGTTCGTATGTCTAAAGAAAATAAAATCAATCATTGGCTATTGATACTATTTCTCATTATACTGATAATCATACATTTTGTTTAGAACTCTAAAAATAGAGGTATTCATATTGGGGATTGGAATATGAATACCTCTTGTCATTGGGCTATCTTCTCATCGAAAATCCTCTTTTCTGCTGCTGGTCATAATTTCCTTCCACCATATTGTCAACCTCCCGTCTGGCTTTGATTTGCTCCCGGTTGTCAAATTCACCCTTTTGCCGGGCTGTGAAATACAGGAAATCCCCTGCCGCCTGATGTGATTGTCTGTCATCCCCGAACAGGTTAAGGACACTCTTGATGTCCGACACTTGTTCCGTGTCAAAACGTGGCTTGTAATAATCACGGGCGAAACGGATGACACTGTGTACCGCCTTACGGAAGATGTCGCTCGTTTTGAGCAGCAGGAAACTGAGACAGCCGATGATATGGCTTTGCCATGCAATCCGGTTCTTGAGTCTTGTTGTTTCCTGTGCATGTTCCGTTTCCTTGCGGCTAAGTTCGGACTAATGCTTGCCTTTCAAGTCCATCAGTTCCCGATGATGGTTGTCCTGCATGGTTTGTATTTTACCCTGTAACCGCTCAATGGTTTTCTCGTGCGTGGAAATCTCATTGCGCAAATCCTCTATTTCATTTTTCAGTGCTTTTGATTTCCCGGTAGCCCAGCCGACAGCGGCATTCAGAAGTTCGCTCCCTTTTTCCCTGTTCAGCTTGGAGCGTTTCTCGCTGATAGCCCTGTCAAGGTCTTCGCTTTGCCGTTCCTTTTCATTTGCCTTTTCGATAAGGGCGTTGGTCATAGTTTCCGCTTCCTGCATCTTCTTGTTCGCCATTTCCAATTGGTACTCCCTATACTGCCTTGTAGCGTCAAGACGTTTCATTTCCTCTTTCTGCTTCTCAATGATGAAATCGTTTCGCTCCAAATGTTGCTTACCTGTAACAGCCTTTGACTGCCCACGCTCCATCAGGAGAATGTCGGATGCCAAGCTCTGCATTTCGGTCATATCCTCGTCATTGAGCTTGCGGCTCTTGCTCGTATCATGGTTCATCCAGTCGAACACGATGTGCGCATGATAGTTCGGCTTGAACCATCTTTCACCTACTTTGAAACTCTCCTTGTCCCCGGCTTCGGGCTGTCCGCTTAGCCAATGCCCCTCGTCCTTGTGCAGGAAGATTTGGAGCGGAGTGATGCCCCAGCGTCTTTGGCATTCCTCGCCAAATTTTTGCACATCTGCCAATGTCGTGTCCGGTCGGATGAGCAACACACCCTCACGGATTGGCGAGCATCCTACCACCTTGATGATTTTCCCGTTCTTGCCTTTGCGTTCACGTTCCTTCTCCTGCATGGCACGACCTGTCTTTTCCTTGACCATCCGCTTGATGTAGTCATAGTGCGCTTGCAGGTCGGGGTCGCCGAAGGCGGAGTTTATCCATTGCTCATTATTGGCAGTGAGTTCGGGCACGATGTAAATTTTGGACTTGCCGATATTACGCACGTACTCGGCTATTCTTCGGTTATGAGCTCCACTTGATGTGACTTTGCAGGGCTTGATATGTATGCTGCTTTTTGTAGCCATATTCTCAAAATTTGATTTGGGTTGTTGATTAAACTTATTGCTGTCCGCTCATAACAGCACGGGGTTCTCAGGGGTGAAACGCCCTGAGTGGGTTATTAGGGCAAAGCCTTAATCCCCTCGGGAGAGCCCACAACTACGAAAGCGGAGCGTGTAGTTATAGTGGGCTATATCAATGGCAAGCCATTGTCTTTTACCCACAGCCTACGGCTTCCGCTCTCCTCCGTTATGGAGGGCTCTCGCCGCTGCTGCCGATTGGGGATGCACCGACCAGTACAAGGTCAAAATCATCTATCAGCTTTTGCAGGACGGGATTCTTTTCTATCATCCGCCGGAGGATTCTTTCCGCCTCTACCAAGTGGTCGGCTGTACAATTTATTTTGCTTTCCCGTATCTGGATAACAATCCAGTCGGCTATGTCTATGTGTGCCGCTTTCTGTTCCGGGGTGGCATTCTTCTCAATGATGTCGGACACGACCGTCTTGCAATATCCCATGCTCTCGGCACGCTGTTTCCATTCCGCATATCCGTCCGCATCGGGAAAGAGGAGCACGGTGCGCCCGGTCAGCACACGGAGCTTTTCCTCTCCCAACTGGTTCTTGCCGCCTGTCGCCAGCCATACATAGCCGGGGAAGATGGCAGAGCCGATAACGGCACTCTTTTCGGATTCCACCAAGACCACGACCTTATCGGGATAAGTGCCCAGCAGGTGTTCACCGAACAGGCATTGGGACAGTTGCCATTCCTCTGCCAGCTCATGCCGCCTTTTAAGCAGGCTGTGTATCCAGTCCACTGCCGATGCCTGTCCGTCCTTGACACGGTGTCCGTCATTGGGATTGTACTGCATCACCTTGCCCGTGCGTACCCTGTTTGTGCGGTCTATCTGCCAGAAGATGACAGCCCCGTCACGGGTAGCCCCCAGACGGTACTCTTCCAGCAACCGCTTCAACACTTCCTTTGCCTTGCTGCCGTAATAGGAATCAAGGAGCGATGAAATGAAGCGGAAGAAATTGCTATGCACGCTTTGCGACCTCTCTACATACTTTGGCGGTATGCAGCCTATGGCTGCTTGCCGTGGGTTCTGTACGGACTTCTGTTCCGACTTTTGCCTGTCAAAAGAGAAACCGTTGGCAGTACGGCATTCGGGGTGGTCATGGAAATACTCCTTTGGAGTGTAATGATACCCGCAACTGCTTTCATGGTTGCACCTGCCGACAGACGGGTGTAGGGGCGTACCGCTTTCATCCACATAGTATGTGAAAGAACGCCTGTCCCCGCAGTTCGGACAGGTATGCCGTGTTGCCGTTCCTTTATATTTCTGTAATGTATAATTACCCATTGCGTGCCTCCTCTATTTTTCAATGAAATTATTACCATCCCGTCCTGTCCCATTGTCCCACGTCCTGTGGGTCGGGACAGTGGGACACCTTGGGACACTCTGGAAAATCAGATTCCCGTTTACACCGTTACTGCTCCGATAAACAAGGCGGTTATCCTTCATACAGATATGTACAGGCTGTTTCATTGCTTGTCCTCCTCTCTTTCTTGTCCGGCAAACAACTCCGTCTACCCTGCTTCCTCCGTTGTCCCGCCTGTCCCATATTGTCCCACCGTCCCGTTTCCTACGGGTTGGGACAGCGGGACACTTGGAACGGTTGATTCCTCCACTTTCCTGTTGCGCTGGATTATCCGGCTGACGGTGGATTTTCCGCAATTTACCTGTGAGGCTATTTCCCTGACGGACTTCCCCGACTGGGACAGTTGTAATATTTGGTAGTCCCTCTGGTTGGATTCATTGTCGCCAAGTTTTTTCAGGTGTTCCTTTTCCGTTGAATAGCCCCTGAACACAAATTGCAGGAAAGCGTCCACCTTCTCAATCTCGTAGATGATTACATTGTCCGCATCGTGGGAGAATGTCCCATATCGGACTTTGAGCTGTTTTACATAGCGAAACCCTCCGTCCTGCGCACTCTTCCCGATGGCGAACACGCTGTCAAAGAAATTGTAGAGCCGTTTGCTGCCGGCAAGGTCGTTGGACGTGATGGGACAGTCCAAAGAGCGTTTGGGGGTATGCGCCAGCACAAGGACGGACAACCCGTATTTCTTTTTGAGGTTGTTGAGCTGTATCATCAGCCGTCCTGCCGCATCGCCTTTCTCCATAGCACAGCACAGGTAGGTAAGATTGTCAACGATGAAAATCTTGCACCCGGTTTGCAGAGCAATCTGTTCGATACCTCCCATGATGGCTTCCTCGAAATCGGCTTCCAGCAACGAATTGCAATCAAGCGAAACCCGGTACAGCCTTTCAGGAAAGGTGTAGGGCTTCCCATGCTCGTTGGTATAGCGGAGCTGGAACTGCTTTTCGGACAGTTCAAAGTCCAGATACAGCACATTGTCCGTCCAGGCGATACGGTCGGCTATCTGCACGGCAAGGATGGACTTGCCCACATTGGAATCCGCAAAGAGGCAGGACAGTTCCCCCTCATACCAGAAACTGTCCCACAGCGCACGGGGCGTGGGCAGCAGCGATGCTTCAAGTATCGTCCGGTTTGCGGTCTTGATACTCATTACACCGATGCTGTCCGGCATTCCGTGCTGCACTTGGGTTGCCCTCGTCAGGTCGCCATGTATCAGACTGATATAATTCTTGTCCTCTTCCATGACGTTTACCAATTACGTGGAGCGGGTTTGCGGCGGTGGGAAGAAGATAAGGATTCGCTCAGTTCCTCGTCGGACAGGGGTACGGGATTCTTCCGGGAGGATTCCAGCCATTTGTCCAGCTCGTCCCTGTAAAGGCAATATCGTTTGCCGGGCTTGGTGGCGGGAATGCTTCCCTCCGACAGCTTCATATAGAGCGTGCCTTTGGGAATACCCAAGTATTCCGCCGCCTCTTCCACCGACATGGGGACATGGGTGTCCACCGCCTTTGCGTTGTTCACACTGCGCTGCTCGGTAAGCAGGCTTCTCAGGCTCATCACCTCGTCCCGAAGCTGAGCCACGACCTCCGGGAGGTCGTTGAATGTAATCACTGTTTTTTCCATTTGCGTACTCGCCTCTTTTGTAAGGCTTGGCGCAAAGGACTGGAATGATACAGCCGTGAATACCTCCACGAAAGGTCATTGCAAAATAATTCCCGAATAACGATGCCCAACCGTGAATGACGGGCAAAGTTATTCGGGAAACGGTGTAATACAGACAGTTGTCTGTTGTTGATTACTCGTGGTTATTGGTTATGGGAAGGCTGGTTATACTCTTCTCGTACATAATCTGCCGGATAATGGAAATCCAGTCTACCGTTTTCAGGCTCGTCAATGGGAATCAGTGTCTTTAACGGCTCTACCTTGAAGTTCTTGATGGTCGCTATGTCCGTATCGGCAAACTCCCGTGGGAAAAGGGTGCTGATGAAGCGGGCACGGTTGTCCCCCGTGTAGTACTTCTTGTACATGAAACGCTCAGAGATATTCCACACGAAATGGCGGAGCGGAATGTTTGAAATGTCTTTGGTCAGCCGTCCTTTTATCGGCTTGGGTTTGTAGCTGTGAAGCCGCATCCAGTTGTTGACCTCGCCACAGATGTGGTTCACAATCTCCTTGTCGGCAATACGGGGCATGATGAAATGGATGTATTCCATGACCATAGCGATGCGCTCTTCATTTTCCCGTTGCTCCCTGTCCTCGTAATCGGCACGGTTTTTCTCGTGAAGTTCCGGGGATATGGCAATCTCTGTCGGTTTTATATCCGGAGTTGCCTCTCCGCCTGTCTGCGTTGATGCCGGGGGTACAGGCTCATGTGCATCTTGGGGTTGGTTTTCCTGAACTTCTGTAATTTCGGCAGATGTCTTTTTCTTGCCGAACTTGATTCTGTAGATTTCGTATGTGTCGAAGATGACTGTCTGGAAAGAGAAATAGAACAGCCAGCCTAAAAGGTTGCTGCATACAAAGACTATCAGCCGTACAAAGTTGTCCTGATTGAATTTCTCAGCGACAATCAGTGTCGCTATGGAAGATATTAGGAGGATGGCAAAGCCGACAAATCCTAAAATGATATGTTTGTCTTTTACGGACGGTTCCATGTTGTATTATTCGGTTGTTACTTGTTTCTGTTTTCGCAAATTTAATAGTCTTCTTCCAATTATTACTCATTATACTTGGTTATCGGTTTCTTTTTCAATGTTTTTCACCAAATGTCCGTAATCATACCCGGTTATCATACTTTAAGGATATGTTAAGAAATAGTGCCATCAAAACAGGGGGAGCGGTTAAAGCTCTACGCAATAACCACTCCCCCTGAATATCCCGGATTTTGAACCGCCTTACGCTTCCTTGCGTTTCAGGGTTATCTTGTCCACGACCTCGCACATCTGCTGTGCTGCCATCTTGGAATAAATCTGCGTGGTGGTAATGTTCTTGTGTCCCATATAGGCTTGTATGACAGCCATGTCCGTACCCATTTCCACGTGCAGGCTTCCGAATGAATGCCGGGTGCAGTGAAAGGTTATCTTCTTGGTAATGCCTGCCGCCAAGAGCCAGCGTTTGAGCGGTCCTTGCAGCATCTTGTCCTTGAACCCGTCAAAGATAAGCCCCTCGCACCGTTCTCCGAGCAGTCCGTAGGCTGCATCACTGATGGGGTTGTGTACAATCTGCTTCGTCTTCTGCATACGGGTGGTCACGAACATCTTGCCGTTGGTGTACGGCTGTATCTGCTGCCAAGTGAGCTGCCTGATGTCGCTCTTCCGCAGTCCGGTCAGGCAGGTGAACAGAAAAGCCCTTTTCAAGACCTCTTCTTCGCAAGGGGTTTCGGCAAGCCGTATCAGTTCCTCTTGGCTCAGATGTTCCCTCATGGTGGGGATGCACTCGATGCGGTCTAAGAATCCGTTGGGGTTCTCCTTTATCTTCCTGTCCCGGTAGGCAGTGTGCAGTACCGCACGGAAAGCCGACCAATAGCCTGCCGCAGAATTGATATGCAGCTTTTGGTTGGTGTGTATGGATTGTGGTGCGTTAAGCAGGTATTCCATGAACTTGCAGCACAAGTCCACGTCCACCTCCTCAAAGGTGCATTTGCCGTTTACAAACCGCTCAAAGTGCTTATAGACGTGCTGCTACTTGATATTCTTCTTGTCTGCCAGTTCCTTAAAGTAGGCGAGGAAATCCCCTTTCATCTTGGCTTTGTCAAAGAAGCCGTTGTTCTCGTTAAAGATGGCTTCGTAACGCCGGTTGCGGAGTATCTCCGCCTTTTTCATCATGCGTGCGTTGAAGTCACGCTCCTGCTGGTTGGCAGGTTTGGCGAAAATGTAAATTCCCAGAGCTTCACGTGTTATCACTTTCATAGTGATGTTGTCACGATAGCCGGGATAATAGTCCAGACACAGCGAATACTGTGTCCCGTTCTTAATTTTGCGCTTGCGCAAGGTAACTGTCTTGCATTTACTCATAATGATGTTGTTTTAACTGGTTGTACATTTTCGGAGGTGTCTCCGTGTTCACGGTGGCAAAGGAACAACGTGAAACAACCGTGAATACCTCCACGGCAATCATTTTGAAATAATTTTCCGGTAATGTCGGTTGCTCACGGTTGTTTCTCCCTTTCAGCCATGACACGTTCCACATCGGAGCGCAAAAGCAGGTTCTTAACGCCTACCTTTACCTTTTCGATGTGCTTCACCTTGACGATATGGCTGATGTTGGCGGAGGAAAGCCCGTAAATCTGCCGGACTTGCTCCACGGTGTAGTAGCGTTCATCGTTCACGAGGTCAGTCCTGCGGAGTTCGTCCAGATGGGATTTGGAGTAGTAGGTGCGCCCGTATTCTCTTTTGGTCGGTATCTTGTGGCGGTAGGCGTATGCCCGGAGTGCGCCCGGCTTCATGCTGAACTGCTCTTCCACTTCTTCAGTCAGAAGCCAGTCGGTGATATTGCTTGTATCTACAGCCACGCCGAAGAACTTGTCAACGTGTTTCTTGCTGTAATAGTTCTTTCCTGCGATGCGGCAGATAGGTATGCGGTTGCGTTTGGCGGTGGTATAGAGCCACGACTGCTTGACCTTGAAGAGCGACATCACCTCCTCGCCCGAATAGAAGTCCAGCACTTCATCGGTTTCCTTTTCCCTTTTTTCTCTTTTGGCTGGTAAAGACGATGATACGGATTTTCTCGGTGCGGAAGTGCTGCCGGGCAGGACACGGTGGTAGGGATTGCCCTCCAGCATCCGCTCAATGTCTGCCTTGCGGATGAATGCCATACGGTTGCTGATACGTGAGGCTCTCAGCTTACCGAGGGCTACAAGTTTGTAAACATACTGCCGGGAACAGCCCATGAGCGTGGCTGCTTTGGAAAAGGTGAGATACTCCTGATGCTGTATCTCCATCAGGGGTCGGGCGACTTTGAAGAGGTTGTTCTTCTGTTCCGTTCTGGCTCGTTTGGCTTCCGCCTGACAAGCCTCGCTGCAATATCTCTGCACACCGCTCCGGGTTACAAATGACTTGCCGCAAAAACTGCATTTTCTTGTTGTTTTCATGCTGCTTTATCGTTTACGTGTTCATTCCTTCAATCGTGTATCCCTGAAACGGTGAACGGAGGTAAACGGAAGTCAACCGTTGTCGCCTTTCTGCACGATGTTGCCATTGCTGCATATCGGGACGGGAATTGTCGCCTGTCGTAAATGGTTGTAAACCCTTGTAAACTGTCTGCACGGTGTGACAAAAAACAAGCTCCGCAAATTCTCTACGTCAGAAATACGTCTCAAAAATATGTGGAAATTTGGGAAGCGTCAAAAAGCAGTCGAAAAGTGTTAATTTTTAGAATGTGTTGACAATTAAAGGTTTATACTTGAATATTTCTGATTGTTTTTGGTTGTTCTACGCTTCTAAATACAAAAATTGGAATAGTGGGGCTAGAAAGAGAGGCTGTTTTGAGAGGTGTATCACTTGATGAATATATAGCAATGATAACCGGCAAGATTTCTTCCTCAATGCTACCTGGTTGGCTAAAAACACAGGTGACTAAAAATATAACTCCTGTGACATACTATAGCTATACGGTATTATTAATTCTTGTAAAAAGTGGAAATGCACCAGTTTTTTACAAAGATAAATTATATACTAGAGATGGAGCTAATTGTAAAGAAATAACAGGAGCACAAATTAGTGATGTTTATGATTTATTCAAATAAAATCTTTTGTTATCCATAAATTCTGAGCAAAATCAGAATTATGGATTTATTATTATGAGAGGAAGTTTTCAACTTTTTGCATATCTTTCAAGATGGATTGGTCTAATGCCTTTGCATAGTGTTGTGTCATTCTCGTAGATGAATGCCCCAGCATTTTAGCCACGTTCGGCGGTGGCACGTTGTTAGCCAGTGCGATAACCGATGCGAAACTGTGCCGGGCGGTATGCAACAGAATAGCCAAAGCAAGCGACTGTGGATAGGTAAAGATAAAATGTAAACCGTTAGGAATAAGCGATATTTCGGCATTTTGCGAAGTTGAGAAAATGCAAACTACAACAGAATATTGAGGTTGTTCAGTTACCAAACCGTTAGCCGGGCAGTTACCTAAACGGGAACAGGTAACGGCAAGCGATGAAAAGAAATCCTCACCGTTTTGTTTGCGTTAATACACAGTGTTTTGCGTATCAAGAGACGCTTATATGGCAAGTAAATTTGCACTTAAAAATATAAGCGTATGAAAGTAGAAAAATTCAAGGTGCTGCTCTACCTCAAAAAGAGCGGACTGGACAAGTCGGGCAAGGCTCCCATCATGGGACGCATCACCGTGAACCGCACGATGGCGCAGTTCAGTTGCAAGCTGTCATGCCCTCCCGAACTGTGGAATCCCCGTGAAAGCCGTCTGAACGGCAAGAGCAAGGAGGCGGTGGAAACCAATGCCAAGATTGAAAAACTGTTGCTTGCCGTCAATTCGGCATTTGATGCTTTGCTGGAACGTAAGCAGGAGTTTGATGCTATGGCGGTCAAGGATATGTTTCAAGGCAGTATGGACACACAGATGACCTTGTTCAAACTCTTTGACAGGCATATCGAGGAAATCAGGGCGCGTGTGGGAATAGACGTGTCCCACCGCACACTCCCGAACTATCTTTATACCCGTAGCCGTCTTGCTGATTTCGTCAAAAGCAAGTTCAAGGTGTCCGACCTTGCCTTCTGCCAGCTCAACGAACTGTTCATACGGAAATTTCAGGAGTATATCGTCATTGAAAGAGGATTGGGAGTCCAGACGGTACGCCACTATTTGGCTATTCTGAAAAAGATTTGCCGTATCGCATTCAAGGAAGGATACTCGGACAAGTTGTATTTTGAACATTACAAGTTGCCCAAACAGAAAGAGACACCGCCGAGAGCGTTGTGCAGGGAAGATTTTGAGAAGATACGGGACATCGAGCTTACCGGATGCCGCCCGGAACATTCCATAGTTAGGGACTTGTTCCTTTTCGCCTGTTATGCCGGAACCTCGTATGTGGATGTGGTCGCCATCACTTCCGACAACCTCTCAAAGGATGATAACGGGGCTTTATGGCTGAAATACCGCAGGGGCAAGAACGGGCAGTTAAGCCGGGTTAAACTGCTGCCCGAAGCGATAGCCCTCATAGAGAAATACCGGGATGACACACGAACCACCCTGTTTCCCGTCATTCCTTATCAAGCCCTGAAATGGTGTTTGACGAGCATCAAGATGAAGGTCGGAATCAAAGGACGGTTATCCTACCACATGGGACGGCACTCGTTCTCGACCCTGATGACACTCGAAAACGGTGTCCCTATAGAGACCGTCAGCAAAATGTTGGGACACGCTGATATAAGAACCACTCAAGTATATGCCCGTGTAACCCCAAAGAAACTCTTTGAGGATATGGACAAATACATCGAAGCGACAAAGGATCTGAAACTCATACTCTAATCCCATTAAAACAAAACAATTATGCGAAGTACATTTTCAATATTATACTACATTAACCGCAGCAAGGTCAAAGCGGACGGAACCACCGCCATCATGTGCCGTATTACGGTTGACGGCAAGAGCAGTGTGTTTTCAACAGGCTATTATTGCATCCCCGAAGATTGGAAAGCCAAGACAGGAGAGGTGAAAAATATAAGAACAAACAACCTTCTTGGAGAATTGCGCACCAAGATAGAAACATTCTATGCCAATCTGCTGAAGGAAACCGGAATGGTTACAGCGGAGATACTGAAGAACGAAATCACCCGTGTAGCTGCCATACCGGTCACACTGCTTAAAACCGGAGAGGAAGAACAGGAAAGGCTTAGAATACGCTCCGAAGTGATAAACTCCACTTCTTCCTATCGCCAGTCCAAATCCTCACAGGCATATCTGCACGAATACCTTCTGTCATTGAACAGGCGTGACATCGCTTTCGAGGATATTACCGAAGATTTCGGTTGGGACTATAAACTATACCTGAAAGCCAAAGGGTGCGGAGCCGGACATATCAACCACTGCCTTACATGGCTGAACAGGCTTATCTATATTGCCGTTGACAGAGAAGTTATCCGTTTCAATCCGCTTTCGGATGTCCCTTATGAAAAGAAGCCTGACTACAAGTTAAGACACATAAGCAGAGCCGAACTGCAACGGATTATGGAACAGCCCATGCCGGAAAGGTTACAGGAACTTACACGAAGGGCGTTCATCTTTTCTGCGTTCACTGGGCTCTCGTATGTCGATGTGAAAAGGCTTTATCCCTCACATATCGGAATGACAGCGGACGGAAGACGTTTCATCCGTATCAACAGAAAGAAGACAGATGTAGAATCCTTTATACCGCTTCATCCTGTGGCAGAACAAATTCTATCGCTGTATAACACCACTGATGATAACAGTCCGATATTCCCTTTGCCTAAACGTGATATGCTGTGGTACTGCATCCACGAAATTGGCATTGTGGCAGGCGTCAAAGAAAATCTCAGCTACCATGCGAGCCGCCATTCGTTCGGAACTTTGACGTTATCAGCAGGTGTGCCGATAGAGAGTATCAGCAAGATGATGGGGCATACGAATATCCGAACGACACAAGGCTATGCCAGAGTTACTGACGATAAAATCTCGGAAGATATGGACAAACTGATGGAACGAAGAAAGATAATATCGGCTGGCGAAAAGAAAAAATCATAAATAATCATCATAAGATAAGGGAATTATGAACAGAGGAATAATAACAATCAGTGAAACAGGCGCAATTACAATCCCAACCGCTCCCGTGTGGATGACCAAGTTTGAGATAGCCGACCTGTTCGGGGTATTCTCGTGCGACATCCGTAAGGCGATACGGGCAATCTACAAAAACAAGGAGTTAAGCGAGGCTGATACGATGAAATACATCAAGCAGCTTGACGGCATCAGCTATGATGTGTATGACCTTGAAATGATTATAGCCATCGCTTTCAAAATATGTAGCAAAGGGACCCTTTTGTTCAGGCGGTTCGTAATAAATGAAATCTGCGCCACCAAGAAAGGGAATCCGGTCACATTGTTTGTTTCCTATGGCAAGGGCAGCAACCTATGGTATAATTGAGGTTCATCCCGTCAGCCACCTGTTCCCGATGCCCGGATGCAAAGGTAGCATGTGGCTTTGAGGGCATTGGCAAGGTCGGGCGGCAGAGCCGTTTCGGGCAGAATCTTCCTCAAACGGGTTTGAGCGTATTCAGCCCGAAAACCTTGCCACTGCCAGCCACACGCATTCGAGGCATCCGGCAACGGAAACAAGCGACTGGCGGGAAATCAGAAGAAATATAGGAACGGCTTACAGACGAAGATAAACATTGATGCTTCATCCGTAAGCCGTTCCTTTTCTTTTTATCGAAGTTCTATTGCTGCCGCAAACATAGGGGCAGACGGTCAACTGCGCTCCTTCAAGAAAATCAAGTTGCCGCCTGTCGATAGGCGGTGCGGTAACTTTCAGTCAACATCCTTTCGATGTCGGATTCACGGTAGAGGATTTTGCCGCCCAACTGGATATAGGCTATCCGTCCCTCATTACGGTAGTCCTGAAGTGTCCGGCGGCTCACCTTCAACCGTGCCGACACCTCCTTGTCGGTAAAGAAACGCTCTCCATCCAATGTCGGGCGGTAGTTGGCTGTCAGATGCTCTACGTTGTCCAGCAGGCGGTCGAGGCTGCCCATGAAGTGGATTATCCACTCGTTGTCTTTGTTAATCAGTTCGTTCATATTACTCTGGATTTAGTGGAATTGTTGTTACTACTATATTCAGTTATCAGATAGTCCTGTCTTTGAACTTCGCTTCCTTTCGCCTGTTCTCCACAATGGGGACGATACGCTGCACGTCTTCGGGACGGTAATAGGTCTTGTGGTTTATTTGGCTGTATGCCAAAGTCCCGTTGTCCCGAAGCGTCTGTAACGTGCGTGGGCTGATGTTCAGCATCCGGCACACGTCCTGATTGTCCATCCACTCGCTCATTTTCTTTTCTCCGTGCCTATGGCAGATGGCATCCATCCGGCTGACGAAGCGGTCGAACTTGGCAACCAGTTCTTCGAAGGTCTTTCTCTCGATTGATACGATTTCCATATTGTCTTTCTTTTTTAATGATTGATGATTTTTCGTTTCCATAATTACACATATAGGCAGATTACCGCCTATAAGGTTCAGTGCCGAATCAATGTTACAGATAAGCAATGAATGACGACATTGCGTCATGAAGTCATTGAATCTATACGTCACCGAATTGTCGGATAACCGGGTTTCCGACGGTTCGGGTATCCGCTTCGGCAAGTGTCCGATGAAGTAGTTTTCGGGGTATTTTAATGTTCCGTTTCTCATATCTTTAAATCGTTAGTTTTTTGAATCATGCTGCAAATAAACAACGATGTATTGGAACTTGTATAACTTCTCCGGCAAGTGGCAGTACGTTTCGCAGATTGGCACTCATTGACTGGGTCAAGTGCCTGTTCAATACTGCATTAATGGTTTAACTTTGCTCCCGGACAATAGGAGGCGTTGATGGCGGCGCAGCCGGAGTCCTGAAAGGTATCCCTCAATTCGACAGGCGGAGGATTTTTGTGTCCTCAAAGACACAGCAAGATATATTTTCAGTTACCCGAATAATTCTAAGTAACTGAAAACACCTTCACTGCCGTGGGCTGAATTATCCTCCGCAGTCGGATAATTTCGGGGTTCATTAATCAAAGATTAAAAAATAAACAAGCCATAAAATTAAAAGAATAAGAAGTATGAAAAAGAAGAGCAAGTACGGGAGAAATCCCAAGTTGAACCCGAAGACGCACTGCGTGATGGTACGCTTCGATGATGTGGAATGGAACAGGTTCCTAACGATGTACGAGGAATCTAACGTGTATGCGAAAGCCGTCTTTCTCAAGGCGCACTTCTTCGGTCAGAAGTTCAAGGTACTGAAGGTGGACAAGACGATGCTGGACTACTACACCAAGCTGTCGGATTTCCACGCCCAGTTCCGAGCCATAGGCACGAACTACAATCAGGTTGTCAAGGAGCTACGCATTCACTTCTCGGAGAAGAAGGCGATGGCATTGCTCTACAAGCTGGAGAAGTGCACCATTGACCTTGTGAAACTGAGCCGTGAGATTGTGGAGCTTTCAAGGGAGATGGAGGCTAAATGGCAACAAAGACGGGATGATTCTATGGTATAGCGGGTTGTTCCTTTGGTTCGCAGTCCGGCAAGTGAACGAAATCCTATGGGCAACTTCATTGCTGACCATGTCATGGTCGGACGTCTGTTAAGAATAAGAACTAACTGAAAAGAATGAAAATATAGTAGAATCAAGTATCTGGCTTTCTAAACTGATAAATAGAAATCCAGATACTTGATTTACAAACTAAATATAATTGATACTCTTTTTTCAAGATAGTCTACCTATCAATCCATTCTTTAAGCCTCTGTGCCTTTTCCTTACTCACTTGTATTTCCGTTTTCGGATAACCTTTCAAACGGACAATCAACTTTCCTCCAAAATAATTACCGAGGAACAAAACGTGCTCTACATTGATAATATATTGGCGGTTTGCCCGGAAGAAATAGTCAGGATTCAGTTGGTGTTCAAGTTCGTCCATTGATACATTAACCACTTCGGAAGTGCCGTTGTTGAGACGGAGATATACCGTCTTGTTTTCTGTTTCGATGTGGTTGATGTCCGAAACTCGCACGGTTTTATATCCGTCACGGTAAGGAAGTAGGAAACGCTCCCGATAACGGAACTTGTTCTTCTGTAAGGCGTCAAAAAGTTGTTGCAGGTTTTCGTCAGTATAATTTTTACCAGCTTTGGTCGCCTTGTCGATGGCCGTTTCAAGTTCATCCGGGTCCAATGGTTTCAAGAGATAGTCGAAACTGTTGAACTTGAATGCCTGTACCGCATATTCATCGTATGCGGTAGTAAATATGATGGGTACGGTTGCCGGAGCATATTTGAGAGCCTCGAAACTCAAACCGTCAGTCAGACGGATATCCGCAAGGATGAGGTCTGTGGTTTTGCCGGATTGAAAGAATTCGACTGTCTCTTTGATGCTGGCAAGAGGGCCTTCGACAATAAATGTTCTGTCAATGTCGCTCAGCAGCCTTATGAGGCGCTTGGCATTGCGTGGCTCGTCTTCAAGAATCAGAATGTTCATAGGGGATGGTGCTTTTTATGATGGGCAGACTTACCGAATAAAAGTTTTCGGCATTCTCTATCTTGACCTTTTTGTCACAAAGCAGGACGTATCGTTCTGTGATATTTTTAAGTCCTAAACCGGTTGATTCGATTGGGGATATCAAAGGCGACCTAAGGTTGCAGACAGTTATGTAATCATCGGACAGCTTTATGTCGATGACCAGCGGATGTTCAGATGAAAAGCTGTTGTGCTTTATTGCGTTTTCCACAAGAAGCTGCAATACAGCCGGAGGAAGAAAACCGTTGCATTGTCTGACGCCCGGACTTACTTTTGCAATGACACCTTCGTCGTGGCGCACTTTCATCAAGTACAAATATGAATCAAGAAACTTGATTTCGTCCGCGACAGGTATCAGATTCCTGTCCAGATTGGTGATGATGCATCTATACACTTTCGACAGATGGCTTAGGAATTTTCCGGCAAGTCCGGTATCTTCTTCAATCAGTTCCAGCAGGTTGTTGAAGTTGTTGAACATGAAATGCGGATTGATTTGCAGTTTCAGGGAATTGAGCTGTGACTGCAAGGCTATCTCCTTTTCTTTCATCAGTGCCATTTCAAGTGTCTGTTTCTCATCGCGTGCCTTGATGTAAGACTGAAGATAGAACGTGTTGGCATAGACGCTTGACAAGAATGTGGAAATCATGGCAAAAGTATATGCGCCTTTCATATTGAGGAGTTCGTCAAGAAGCCCGTTTCCGTTTTCACCCCATAAGAAGTTGAACAAAGAAATCATGCCGAATGCAACAATGTTGTTCAGGGTAAAAAGGCAGGATGCATAGACAATCACCCACACGTAGGATGTCCTGAATGGCAATATCCTAAAGACCAAAAAGGAAAATCCTAAAGAGATGTAGGTAAATAGCATACACCACAGATAATCGATGATATAATCGGCTATTGCCATCTCTGGCAATTGGCCGGCGGTTTCATCATCAAGTATAAACCACAGAATGAGGTAGAGCATATAGGAAACGGTCGATAACAACAGACCGTTCTTCCAATTCATTATTTTCATTTTCTCTTGGGTCATAGCGGATGCGAAGTTACTTTATATTTCGCAAAAATAGTGCTTTGCATCTTTTGCTAATAGATAAAACCGACTGAAACGGATAAAATTGCTCTTGAAACGATAATAATTATAGTTGAAATGCACATTGTGTTTGTTAAAGGGAATTTATACTTGGAAAACCATCCTTTTTAGGTCTTAACTGCCCATTTTGGACGGTTCGGGCGTTAATTTATCCGTTTCGATACTCATTGAATTGCAAGAACCTTTATCGGGAGATAATTTTGCACCCTAAAAAAAGTATGAACATTGAAACAGAACGCATTGTAATCAGAAAATTTCAGAAAAAAGACGCAGCCGGACTTTTGGAATATCTTTCTAATCCTCGTGTGAATTGCTTTGCCGGAGACCGCCTTTGTTCCGAAGAGGCGGCATGGGCATATATGCAGGATTCCCAAAAAGATATACAACGCTATGCCGTGAGCCTGAAAAAAGATGACTTTATTATCGGTGACGTGTTCGCTTTATGTGAGAATGAAGACACTTATAATGTGGGGTGGCATTTCAACAAACGTTTTGAAGGCAAAGGATTCGCTTATGAAGCGGCTACCGGATTGTTGGATTATCTTTTTCGGAAGGCGGATGCACGGCGTATCTATGGATTTGTGGAAGATGACAATATCCGCTCCAAACGCTTATGCGAACGCCTTGGTATGCGCCGCGAAGGATGTTTCAAGGAGTTTGTGACATTCGTAAACAATCCTGACGGCTCCCCAAAATATGAAGATACCTGTGTTTATGCCATTCTCGAAAAAGAGTGGAATACCATCCGTCAGTGGTGACACACCAAACCTATTATGAATTAATACAAAACAAGAAGAAAATATGAACAAGCTATTCATTATCACGAATTTCGCCGCATTTGCCCTCATGCTGTTCCTGCCGACCGGATGCAGGCAGGAGGACGGCAAGCAGGATGCGGTGCAGAGTTATCAGGTTATAAAGGTCTCATCGAGTCCGGTGGAAATATCCGAATCCTATTCCGCCGCCATACACGGACGGCAGGATGTGGACATTATGCCTCAAATATCAGGGCGCATCATCCGGCTGTGCGTGAAAGAGGGTGAACGGGTGAAAACCGGACAAGTATTGGCAGTAATCGACCAAGTTCCCTATCTGGCTGCATTGCGCACGGCATCGGCAAATGTCAGCGCAACACAGGCAAAAGCGGAAACGGCACGAATCGAGTTGCAGGGCAAGCAGGCGTTGTTTGACGAGAAGGTCATATCCGACTACGAGCTTTCTCTCGCCTGGAACCAACTGGCTGTGTCGCTTGCCGAACTCGAACAGGCAAAGGCACAAGAAGCGGATGCACGCAACAACCTCTCCTATACGGAAATCAAAAGTCCAAGCAACGGAGTGGTAGGCACATTGCCCTATCGTATCGGTGCACTTGTTGGTCCCAATATGGCGCAGCCTTTCACGGTCGTGTCCGACAATGCGGAGATATATGCCTATTTCTCCATTTCGGAGAATATGCTACGGCGATATTCGGCTCACTATGGTTCAATTGACAGCATGATAGTCGGGACGCCGGAAGTGCGCCTGCAACTCAACGATGGCAGCCTGTACAAGGCGAAAGGACGTATTGAAACCGTAAGCGGCGTGGTGGACCCGGTTACCGGAACGGTACAGATCAAAGCCCTGTTCCCCAATCCCGACCGCGAACTGTTGAGCGGCAGCATCGGCAATGTCATTCTTCAAAACCCGAAAACGGATGCCGTAACCATCCCCATGACCGCTACCGTGGAACTGCAAGACAAGATTATCGCTTACCGTCTGAAAAACGGACAGGCGGAAGCCGCTTATCTCACGGTGGACCGCCTGAACGACGGCAACCGGTTTATCGTAAAAGAAGGACTCTCGGTCGGTGACACCATTATCGCCGAAGGCGTGGGACTGATGAAAGAAGGTATGAGCATAACCCCTAAAAACGAAGTAAAATGAACCTGCGATTTTTTATAGACCGCCCGGTGTTTTCGGGCGTTATCTCGGTGGTAATCGTACTGTTGGGTATGATTTCCATGTTTTCCCTGCCGGTGGAACAATACCCCGACATCGCACCTCCGACCATCAACGTATTTGCAACCTATCCGGGTGCAAACGCCGAAACCGTGCAAAAGGCAGTGATAACCCCTTTGGAAGAAGCCATCAACGGTGTGGAAGACATGACCTATATGACTTCCACGGCATCGAATACGGGGGATGCTTCCATCAACATCTATTTCAAACAAGGTGCTAACGCGGACATGGCAGCGGTAAACGTGCAGAACCGCGTGAACGGCGCACTGAGCCAGCTTCCGGCAGAAGCCACCAAAACCGGTGTCACCACCGAAAAACAGCAGAACGCCGAACTGATGACTTTCGTGCTCTATTCGCCCGATGACCGCTTCGACCAGACCTTCCTGAACAATTACGTGAAAATCAATGTCGAGCCGAGGCTGAAACGTATCAGCGGCGTGGGAAAGGTGCAATTGTTCGGTTCCAACTACAGCATGCGACTTTGGCTGAAACCCGACAAGATGGCGCAATACGGACTTATCCCCGATGACATATCCGCCGTACTCGCACGGCAGAACATCGAGGCCGCCACCGGCTCTTTCGGTGCCAATCATCCTACTGCCAATGAATACACGATGAAATATCGCGGACGTTTGTCCGGTGCGGAAGAGTTCGGTGAGTTGGTCATCAAGTCACTTCCAGGTGGCAATGTGCTACGGTTAAAAGAGGTTGCCGATGTGGAACTGGGCGATGAATACTACAATTACTCCTCCGAGGTGAACGGGCATCCGGCAGCCATGATGCTCATCAACCAGAAAGCCGGGTCCAATGCTTCGAGCACCATCAAGGAGATTCACGAAGTGCTTGACGACCTTAGCCGGGACTTGCCCGAAGGGACGGAATTCGTGGTGCTTACCGATACCAACAAGTTCCTGTATGCCTCCATTCACTCGGTCCTCCGTACCTTGCTGGAAGCGATACTTTTGGTTATCGTAGTGGTGTATGTGTTCTTGCAGGATATCAAGTCAACGCTTATCCCTACCATATCCATCTTCGTTTCCATCATCGGCACGTTCGCTGTGATGTCCATGATTGGATTCTCCATCAATCTGCTTACCCTGTTCGCGCTTGTGCTTGCCATCGGAACCGTGGTCGATGATGCCATTGTGGTGGTGGAAGCGGTGCAGGCGAAGTTTGATGAGGGCTATCAATCAGCAGTTCTCGCGGCTGATGATGCCATGAAAGGCGTTTCGTCAGCTATCCTGACCTCTACCATCATCTTTATGGCAGTGTTTTTCCCCGTAGCCATGATGGGCGGGACTTCGGGAGCGTTCTACGCGCAGTTCGGTATCACGATGGCTGTTGCCGTGGGAATCTCGGCAGTCAATGCCTTCACACTCTCACCGGCACTCTGTGCGCTGCTGCTGAAACCCTATATCGATGAGCAGGGCAACACCAAGAACAATTTTGCAGCCCGTTTCCGAAAAGCGTTCAATGCTGTTTTTGACCGTCTGAGCCGACGCTATGTACGTGGGGTGATGTTCATTATCCACCGTCGGTGGCTGTTGTGGAGCATTATAGGCGTCTCTTTCGGGTTGCTGGTGCTACTGGTCAATGTCACAAAGACGGGACTTATTCCTGAAGAGGATACCGGGACGGTCATGGTGAGCATGAACACGAAGCCCGGCACGTCCATGGCTCAGACAAGTAAGGTGATGGAGCGTATCAACAGCCGTCTCGACAGTATCAATGAGATTGAATACAGCGGTGCGGTCGCCGGTTTCTCTTTCAGCGGTTCCGGTCCCTCGCAGGCGATGTATTTCGTGACACTAAAAGATTGGGATCTGCGCAAGGGAGAGGGGCAGTCGGTCAATGACGTTATCGGAAAGATTTATGCCGCCACCTCAGACATTCCCGATGCCACAGTGTTCGCCATGTCGCCTCCGATGATTGCCGGGTACGGCATGGGAAACGGCTTTGAACTCTACTTGCAGGACAAGGCGGGTGGAGACATCACCGCTTTTAAGGAAGAGGCGGACAAGTTTGTCGAAGCCTTATCGCAACGACCCGAAATCGGCGAAGTCTATTCCTCCTTTGCCACGGACTATCCGCAATACTGGGTGGATATTGATGCCGCGAAATGCGAACAGTCGGGAGTGTCGCCCGCAGATGTGCTTTCCACATTGTCGGGCTATTATACCGGACAATATGTTTCCGACTTCAACCGGTTCTCCAAGCTCTACCATGTGACTATGCAGGCTCCGGCGGAATACCGCGTGAATGCGGAATCCCTTCACCACATGTATGTGCGAACTTCCGATGGCGGTATGTCGCCATTGAGCCAGTTCGTGCGCCTGACCAAGACCAACGGTCCGTCAGACCTCACCCGCTTCAACCTGTTCAATGCCATCTCGATTAGCGGTTCCCCGGCTCAGGGGTACAGTTCGGGGCAGGTGCTCGAAGCCATCGGTGAGACGGCACGCGAAGTGCTTCCGGCCAATTACACTTACGAGTTCGGCGGTATCTCGCGCGAGGAAAGCAAGACAACCAATAATGCCACGCTTATATTTCTGCTTTGCATGGTTCTGGTCTATCTGATTCTGTGCGCCTTGTACGAAAGCGTGTTCATCCCCTTCGCAGTGCTGTTATCTGTGCCTTGCGGACTGATGGGCAGTTTCCTGTTTGCGTGGCTCTTCGGTCTGGAGAACAACATCTACATGCAGACCGGACTGATCATGATTATCGGTCTGCTTGCCAAGACCGCCATCCTGCTTACCGAATACGCCGGCAAGCGGCGGTCGGAAGGCATGACACTGGCACAGTCGGCGTACAGTGCGGCTAAAGTCCGTTTGCGCCCCATACTGATGACCGTGTTGTCTATGGTGTTCGGTCTTATCCCGCTGATGCTGGCTCACGGCGTGGGTGCCAACGGCAGCCGTTCGCTTGCCACAGGTGTAATCGGCGGAATGATTGTCGGTACTTTGGCTCTGTTGTTCCTTGTGCCGTCATTATTTATTGTATTCCAATATATCCAAGAACGTGTTAAGCATAATTAAATGAAGAAGACAGTAATATATATCATACTGTCGGGATGGATGTTTGCCGGTTGTGGCACATACAGCCGGTATCATCGTCCTGACCTCTCAATGGAGAATCTGTATCGGGACGTACCAGTGGACATTGATACAACAACCATCGCGTCCCTGTCGTGGCGGGAAATGTTTACCGACCCGAAACTCCAGTCCTTGATTGAAACGGGGCTTGAACGGAACACAGACCTCAATGTGGCACGGTTGCGCGTGGAAGCGGCAGAAGCCGCCCTGCTTACAGCCAAACTCTCATATCTTCCATCATTGGGACTGAATGCCGAAGGTAATGCCAACAAACATGACGGGGTAACGGCAAAGACATATAATGTGGGAGCATCAGCAAGCTGGGAACTGGACATCTTCGGCAAACTTACGGCGGCAAAGCGTGGCGCAGCCGCCGCATTACAAGGAAGCCGTGCCTACCGGCAAGCCGTACAGACACAGCTTGTCGCCACTATTTCCGACAGTTACTACACACTTGCCATGCTTGACGCTCAAATGGCAATAAGCAACCAAACTTTGGAGAACTGGCGGACTACCGTACGCACTCTTGAAGCGTTGAAAAAAGTGGGGAAATCAAACGAAGCCGGCGTATTGCAGGCAAAGGCAAACATGATGCAACTCGAAGCATCCCTGCTATCCATTCGCAAGAGTATCTCCGAAACTGAAAACGCCCTGTCTGCAATACTTGCCATGCCGTCACACTCGATTGAACGAAGTAATCTGGCTGAGGCGGCTTTCCCTGATACAGTCTCTATCGGAGTCCCTTTGCAGTTGCTTTCCAACCGCCCCGATGTGCGTCAGGCTGAAATGGAACTGACGCAGGCGTTCTACGCCACCAATGCGGCCCGTGCCGCTTTCTATCCCAATATAACCCTTTCGGGGGCTCTTGGGTGGACAAATAACGGTGGTGGTGTTATCGTAAATCCCGGACAATGGTTGCTCAATGCCATTGGCTCCCTGACACAGCCATTATTCAACCGGGGCGCAAACATCGCTAATTTGAAGATTGCCAAAACCCGTCAAGAGGAAGCGAAGTTACTGTTCCAACAATCTTTGTTGAACGCAGGAAAAGAAGTGAACGATGCTTTGGCCGCATGGCAGACTGCGAAATCGCAAATAGAAATCAATGCTCGACAGGTTGAAACATTATGCGACGCTGTGCGAAAAACTGAATCGCTGATGCGTCATTCCAATACCACCTATTTGGAAGTATTGACCGCCCAACAGTCTCTTCTCGAAGCGGAAGTGCAACAGCTACAAACTCTTTTTGAACGCATACAAAGTGTAATCAAACTTTATCATGCGTTGGGAGGAGGAAGAATTTAATTCGTAAGAGAATAGATGGAATTTGTACGTAAGGCAATAACATTAAGCCACACTTTCATAATCCTAATAGTAGTGGGCATTGCATTTACTTGTCATAATGAATGGCAGGAAGTGGAAGCATTGGAGGTTGACAATCGACGTATAGATGAATTCAGAAAGGAGGTAAACCGTATTCATATCCAACTGATAGAGTTTTCGCTATTAGGAGAAACTGTATTGGATTGGGATGAAACAGATTTGGAGAATTACCATGCCCAACGCATCACATTGGACAGAACATTGTACCTTTTCAATAAAATTCATGCAATTGGACGTATCGACAGTGTGCGTAGTCTTTTGGAAGATAAGGAACGACAGATGTTCCAAATAGTTCGGTTAATGGATAAACAACAATCCATCAACAAGAAGATAGTCAGCCAAGTACCTGTTATTGTGCAAACAAGTGTGCGGGAACAGCCTAAGAAACAGAAGCGTAAAGGTTTCTTGGGCATATTCGGCAAAAAAGAGGAAACGAAACCAACGGCAACCACTTCTATGCTTCATTCGCTCAATAGAACTGTAATCAGCGAACAGAAAGCGCAAAGCCGTCGATTGGGTTTACAAGCCGACAGTCTTGCGGCTCGTAATGCAGAACTCAACAGACAACTGCAAGGATTGATTTGCCAAATAGAAGATAAGGTACAATCCGACCTGCAAAAACGTGAAGACGAAATAGCAGCTATGAGGGAACAGTCGTTTATGCAGATAGGCGGCTTGATGGGATTTGTCCTTTTGCTGTTGGTCATTTCCTAATATCATTATACACAATGACGTTAAACGGATTAAACGATATAAGCGGAAAACGACAGATCTGATTTCACAACTGATGAAATCGGTCGAACGGAACGAGGCGCTGATTGTTTCCCGTAAGAAAGCGGTGCATACCATCACCCACGAACTGCGCACACCGCTGACGGCAATAACAGGTTATACCGAGCTGTTGCAGAAAGAGTGCAGCAAGGGGAACAATGTGCATTTTCTTCAAAGCATACAGCAATCTTCCACCCGTATGCGGGAGATGCTCAACACCCTGCTTGACTTCTTCCGTTTGGACAACGGCAAGGAACAGCCTAAACTGCTACCTTGCCGCATTTCAGCAATCACACATACCCTTGAGACGGAGTTTATGCCAATAGCCATGAACAAAGGGCTGTCGCTAACAGTGAATAACGTAAGCGATACCGTGGTACTGACCGACAAAGAGCGAATAATCCAAATCGGGAACAACCTGCTGTCAAACGCCATCAAGTTCACGGAGGAAGGCGGTGTATCACTTACAACAGACTACAATAACGGAATTTTGACCCTTGTTGTTGAGGATACGGGTACAGGCATGACCAAAGAGGAACAGCAACAAGTGTTCGGTGCGTTTGAACGCCTCTCAAATGCCGCCGCAAAAGACGGTTTCGGACTTGGACTTGCCATTGTGAAGAATATAGTGACGATGTTTAGCGGCAAAATCCGTTTGGAAAGTGAGAAAGGGAAAGGAAGTCGTTTCACGGTGGAGATACCTATGCAAAAAGCCGAAGAAGTGCCGGAGAAAGAGTTACAAACCTATGTCCGCCAAAAGGATAGAAACCTCAATGTTGTCGCCATTGACAATGACGAGGTGTTGCTCCTGATGTTGAAAGAGATGTACGCCCAAGAAGGAATACAATGCGACACCTGTACCGATGCATCGGAACTGATGGAAATGATACGTCGGAAAGAATACAGTCTGCTACTGACAGACCTGAATATGCCCGGTATAAACGGCTTTGAGCTGTTGGAATTGCTGCGCTCATCCAACGTGGGTAATTCACAAACAATCCCTGTGGTCGTGGCAACCGCTTCGGGCAGTTGCGATGCGGCGGAACTTTTGGAACGAGGCTTTGCCGGATGTCTTTTCAAGCCGTTCTCCATATCTGAACTGATGGGAGTTTCTGACGAGTACGCCATTAAAGCGACACAGGACAGCAAACCGGACTTTTCAGCCTTGTTGTCCTACGGCAATGAAACTGTCATGTTAGAAAAGCTGATAACGGAAACCGCGAAGGAAATGCAGGCTATACGGGATGCGGCAACGCGAAACGACCTGCAAGAACTTGATGCCCTGACACATCACCTGCGCAGTTCATGGGAGATACTCTGTGCCGACCAACCGCTGAAGGTTCTCTATGGTGTGCTTCACAATGTAGCAACGCCCGATGATAGCACCATTCAACAAGCGGTTAATTCTGTGCTTGATAAGGGAGCGGAGATTATACATTTGGCAAAAGAGGAAAGGAGAAAATACGAAAATGGATAAGACAAGAATAATCGTGGTGGAAGATAATATCGTGTATTGCGAGTATATCTGCAACCTGCTGGCACGGGAGGGATATAGTACCGTGAAGGCTTACCACCTATCGACAGCGAAAAAACATCTGCAACAGACGACGGATGATGATATAGTCGTGTCAGACCTGCGCCTAAACGATGGCAATGGAATAGACCTGCTGCGCTGGATGCGCAAGGAGGGAAAGATGCAGCCGTTCATCATCATGACCGACTATGCCGAAGTGCATACCGCTGTGGAAAGCATGAAACTCGGTTCGCTTGACTATATTCCAAAGAAACTTATAGAGGACAAACTCGTCCCCCTTATCCGCTCCATACAGAAAGAGCGTCAGTCGGGACACAGCCGGATGCCCGTGTTCGCCCGTGAAGGTTCCGCCTTTCAGAAAATCATGCACAGGATAAAGTTGGTAGCTGCAACCGATATGAGCGTAATGATATTCGGAGAGAACGGCACGGGCAAGGAGCATATCGCCCACCACCTGCACGACAAGAGCAAACGGGCAGGCAAGCCTTTTGTGGCTGTGGACTGCGGTTCACTCTCCAGAGAACTTGCGCCGTCGGCATTCTTCGGACACGTCAAAGGCGCGTTCACGGGTGCGGACAGCACCAAGAGAGGATATTTCCATGAGGCGGAAGGCGGCACGTTGTTTTTGGATGAGGTGGGCAACCTTGCGTTGGAAACCCAGCAGATGTTGCTCCGTGCCATACAGGAGAGGCGTTATCGCCCGGTCGGTGACAAATCGGACAGAAGTTTCAATGTCCGCATCATCGCCGCCACCAATGAGGATCTGGAGGCGGCAGTGAGCGAAAAGCGTTTCCGACAGGATTTACTCTACCGTCTGCGCGACTTCGAGATAACTGTTCCGCCGTTGCGTGACTGTCAGGAGGACATCATGCCGCTTGCGGAGTTCTTCCGTGAGATAGCCAACAAGGAACTTGAGTGCAATGTGAGCGGTTTCAGTTCCGAAGCCCGAAAAGCGTTGCTGACCCACGCATGGCCGGGCAACGTGCGCGAGCTTCGGCAGAAAATCATGGGAGCCGTGTTGCAGGCACAAGAAGGAACTGTCACGAAAGAACATCTTGAACTTGCCGTGCCGAAACCGACCTCACCCGTCAGCTTCGCACTGCGCAATGACGCGGAGGATAAGGAGCGGATAATGCGTGCGTTGAAACAGACAAACGGCAACCGATGTGCCGCCGCCGAACTGTTGGGAATAAGCAGAGCTACACTATACAGTAAACTTGAAGAGTATGGACTTAAATATAAATTCAGGCAACCATAGCCGATTTTGTTGAATTTGACTATCTGCAAAGGTTTGTTATTCAAAAAAATAATATTACCTTTGCATTTAGGAAAAGCGTTCTTTTGAATTACTGCAAAACGAGGTGAAATACAGAATTTCGCTGGTTTCTAAATCGTTACCTATTAAGCTGCGAAAATTTGCAAGTGCTTGAATTTTAGCAAGAAAGAAAAATCGCTGTGACTTGCGGTATGTGTGGTCAGGTTCTTTCTGATATTGCACAGGTCAGCGATTTCCTTCAAATAACTGTTCATGCGTTGATTGC